>ERZ808028.148-NODE-148-length-72154-cov-16.664775_pt1 | contig 72154 bp, 60 predicted proteins | sample MGYA00380184_ERZ808028 | MGnify/ENA primary metagenome ERZ808028 (study PRJEB31490, sample SAMN06133397) | mouse gut metagenome | isolation source: J8_1 | host: mice | place: China: Chengdu | collected 2015-05 ... | reverse complement strand
CAATTCATATCGTTTCATATCCCTATTTTTGCACGAACGCTCATTTTGTGCAATATTTATTTTTCAAACAAGACCTAATCTTTGAGAAGGACATCAGATAACTGCTTTGAATTTGTATCTTCAGAAATCCACCTTACGACAATCGGAAGCAAAAACTCTTTTTGCGCTATAGGAATTTTATCCCAGTTCAGCGCAATTGTATCTAGAAGGTACGGAAAGCACTTTCCCAGTTTATGTATTGCAAATACTCCGCTCTCAATTTTTCTGGCATTTTGCGTCCCTAGTTGCTCTATCAGGATATACAACGCAATCTCGGCCAGATTTGATGGAACTTCAAAAATCCTTTGAGGGATGTCCAATTTGAATTCCACCGGAATATGATTATTCCCTGTAACCCACTGCTCTTGAACCAAAAGCTCTTTTTCAAATAAAGCCTTCATTTGATTTATATCAAGCCTGCAACACAATTTCAGAAGTATTTGCATATTTCTTGTTGATGTCTGGTAGTCGTAATCACAAAGATGAAGTCCTATTGTTGCCGCAAGTTTCCAAAATGCCTCGTCTCCCAGTCCCAGCAATAATCTGCTGAGAATTGTATCAAATCTTTCATATACCCATTCTTTTCCTTTAATGAAACTACATACACTTTCCAATACATGACGTGCATTTTCAATCGTAAACAGACTTTCTGAAACCAACCTGTCGATAATCAGTTCATACCGCTTCTCCGACTGATTCAGCAGAGGAACTTCAGGCAGAATCTCTATTAGTTCATCTGTTGTAGCGGCTTCGTATTCCGCGCATATAATTGACAGTTCTTCTCTCCGCTGTTTCGTAAAATCATTTTCTGCGTATCTGTAATCCCTTTCTCTTGACTCATAATCGATGATTTCCAACCACTGCGGAGTTGCTCTTTTGACTTCACTTCTAAAATCAACCCCCAACTCCTGAGCACATTTACAGCAAGACTCATAAACGCTTTTCGAGCCCAAACGGTCGCCTTGTTTATACCAAGAGTGGAGTCCACAGTTCAGCAGCCATAAGGCCTCCAAATCCTCCATTCGCTCCGCTCGCTTAACAAACTCATATAGAGCGTGTTCAATGAGACTGGGGTTCATACGAAATTCATCATTCCAATCATGCAGGGCCCAAAAATCTGGAATGCCACAATTTACAGCAGCACTCACAATGTTCTCGCAAATCTCATATTCACATTCGTTATTTGATATTGCGGCTATCTTTGATTGTTGATAAAGATGTACTCCCGCCTCACGCCAAAACTCGGGTTCTTCTTTAGAGATGATTTCAAAAGTGTCTGAAAGTCCTTGCATAGCATATTCTTTGTGTCCTGTATATCCGACTACATCCCACTTGAGCCGGTTAGAAAACTCTTTCATCATTTGGGGTTCTACTATTTCTCCAAATGGAAGGAAGTGATGGTGCATATCCGCCTTATTTTCTTCCTGAGATATTCTGCCGCAGTTCTTCCCGTATAGTGTTAAAATGTACTCTCTAATTATATCAAGCCGTTTGTGTCTTCTAAGATAACCAAGGATATCTGTTTTATAATAGAATCCTATATACTCAATTTTAAATAACTGTACCTTCAGTGCGGAAAGAAACCATTCTGCATCTGCCAAAGAATCGACAAATGGGTTTTGAAACAGCACAAAAATTAGGAATCTGCGTGCTTTAGAATAGTCAATGCTTCTCCATAACCTCGAAGTTAAAAACCATTCCACATGACGTCTAAAGGCATCCGAAATTGACATTTTAGATTTTGAATAGCTTTTCCCCAGTAGAGCTGCTAATCTGGCTAATTTTGATATCTGATCTTTTTCTTGATTATCTCCTTTTAAAAATGAATAAAATTCCCTTGTATGTCCACAAATTACGGCATCATCCAAAATGCATTCCGTATAACCAAGTAAAAAAGAACGGAGAACCGCAGAAAAACTCGCCTCATCATGTATGCCCTGTACATTTTCAAAGGGCGATAATTGGGTTTTGTCGATCTCTGGCTCACACTGACAAATTACCTCCATTGCCATGGCCAGCAGTTTTGCAGAAGGGGTCTCTTGATTCAATTCTAATCGCGGCAGAAACAATTTGAACTTGTCAGTGAATCCGTTATAGAGCATGTTTTCAAGGTTCTTTGAAAAACAGGTTTTATCCACAAATCCGCCTTCTATAGCAGCAACTGCCATGTCCGGCTTTCGCAGGTCCATACACTTGTTAAAATAGGCTTCTCCAAACGTAAATAGTGCGTACAACTCTTTTTGAGATGCTGGTTCCTCAAGAACAGGAATAGCTATACCTAGTTCCGCAGCAGAGCCTCCCCAATTCTGCAGAAAAAAGCCAATTTCAGTTGTACGCAGTTTCCAGGCCTCGTCTTCGGGGGCCTCTTCCTCTGTACATAAGCCCGCAAATGAATACGGAGATAATTCACCAAACCATTTTGTATATAATGCAGAGGCACGTTCTGCATATTCTTTCGTACCGGCTTTATAGAGTTTTGCGCATAGTGTTAACACCCTCTCATATTCACGGAGGTTTTCCCTTTGGGCAGGTAATACACGAACTTCTGAAATATCAACCGAACCGATTTCTGGATAGTCGTTGCTTCTGTAATGCCGCTCATAGTACTCAAAATAGGATTCATGCTGATATAAGGTCTTTGCCGCCAAATAAGAATTCGTATATCCGTTATAATCTTGATTACTACATGCTGCCTCATATGAAATTCGTAGAAAATCGTCCAGTCGCTCTTTTGAAACCCCTTCCGCTAAAGCGTTAATCACAAAACCAGCTGTAAAATATGTCGGAATAAGATCCACTCTTTCTGCACTCTGCAAAAGAGGAATCGCGGATACATATGTCAAGAGTCCCTTGTCATTACACAGAAGATATTCGGCTAGTGCCAGCGCAATATCTTTATAAAGAGGCTTGTAGTCTCTGATAGCCCCCATAAGAAATATGCGAAAATCGTTGTGAAAAAGAGCGTATTCTTCCTTTTCACCACAAGGTATAATGAGGGGATATAGCTTATCCAGCATCTGTCTCCACTCTGTTTCACTAATTCTATATTTACATTGAAGTGCTTCGGACAAAATTCTAGTATCAACACGGCCATTCATAAGTAAAATAGAGCTGGCAATAACGCTTTCCGGAAAAGCAAAGCCTAATCCCATATTAAGGATTGCTTCTCTCATATAATTCCAAATATGTTGATAATACTGCTGAATATCAGCGCCAATTCGACTATCTCGTAATTGTTCGTATGCTTCTTCCAAGGAAACTGCATTTTTAATTTCCTCTATTGCAAACACCGCAGATAAATTATTTCCTTCGGTTCGTTCATATATAAATTTTGCCAGTCCGTCAGCAGTTTTTTGAAATTGAGGCAATTTACAGATAATCAGCTGTCCTATATCCTCAACACATAATTTGGGCATGTCAAGGTACTCAACCATCTCTTCATCTGATAACCACGCTGGATATTGTTTCTGATACAGGCGGATGGGTTGTCCTACTATAACAAAGCACACGCCGTCGGGAATCTCGCCGGGCAGCGGAAGAGACGGTAAAAACGAAACTATATTATTTGCCCGAGCAGCATGATCTATTCCATCAATACACACATACACGCGGCTATTTCGTTCAACAGCCTCCTCAGCCAGCCTTCCCAGCAAACGGCAAACATGGCTTCGCATTTCTTCTACTTTCAGGAGCTTATTGCTGATGGGGACCTCATATTCAGCAAGCCTACCCTTCAATTTCTGACGAAGTTGAATGAGAAGAGTCCCCCACAGGTTTTCGCTGCTGCATATGCCAGTATCGGCATTGTAAAATCGCTGTTCTGGAGAAATCGGACGAAATGTATGATACCGCAAAAGAAAGAGGTCAGTCGTCGATTGCAAATAACTAATGGTACTGGTCTTCCCTGAACCGGGATCACCTGATAACAGTACCACCTTTTTATCTGTCTCTCCTATCTTCCGTTCAATAATCTCACAAAAGGCTTGTCTGCTCTTGACAAACGGAAATGGCGGGGCCAATCTATGTTGGTCCTCGTTTATGTCAATTTCCGTTCCAAGTACAGAGAAAACTTCTTCTTTTGTTATTCTCGCATTCTTTCGCCTAGTCGTAGTCCACTCTTGAAGAGCATAAGTCAATTTTTCCAGTAATTCTTTTGATAAGCTCTCACTACATGCGAAAAGGGATGATATCGCCGACAAAAGCTCTTGATGCGTTTCAATAATGCCTAATTGGTTTGCTTGAATTGTGAAATGCTTCAAAAAATCGACAACCTCAGGAATGTCTTTCTCTTCAATCTTAAGTACTGAACAAAACTCCTCCCACTGGTGTAGCAAGTCAGGTTCTTGGATAACAATATTTGAATAATCTTCGACATTTTCAAAAACATCTTGCATGAGGGAAAGAAATTTATCAACTGGATACGCACTGTATTTGCTTCCGTTACATGTACGCCCTGCTCGCCTGTCCAAAATCTTTCGATTGGTATATAGGACCGGCTTTATTTCCGTTTTTACCTCTAATGAGGCTTTTTTCCATCCCAAAAAAAGGGCTTCAAATAGACACGTCCCGTTTGTTTCCTTTTCTAAAAGCTTCCCAAATGTCAAATTATTTGGTTTGGAAGTCGCAATCTCATGTTTGACTTGGTAACATATCTGGTTTGTGCCGTTGTCATATTCTACGACAACATCATCAATCGTGTGGAAAGTTTCATGCTGAAAAATAACGCAACTGATCCCAGAATCTGGATTGAGCATTTCAATGATGTATTTTAACCCAACATACCACTCAAACCAATAAGGATCTCCTATTCCTGGGTTTGGCATATCGCAACCTCCTCTGATTCTATGTAAGATCATAAGTATATTTATTTTTTGCCCGTTTCTGTGTTATTTTTAACAGTATACCACAAGAAAGGAATAAATGCTATGACCTATACAGATCAAGAGAAAACCACTATCATTACCGAGTACAAAAAAGGCAAGCCCATCCAAGAGCTCTGCGCAGAATACAGAGTATGTCGGCGAACGATCTACCGCTGGGCAAAGATATATTGTCCAGCAGTTCCAGATGTAAAATGTACCTTCGCTATGAAAGAATATGACGCGCTTTTACGCAGAGTCGCCAAATTGGAGAACATGGTTGCTGTTTTGCAAACAGTCAATTGTACTGTCCATGCCCCTCTAAAAGAGAAGCTGCATGAGTTGGAGTTACTCTATGGCCAATATGATGGCCACACGCTTTGTGAGGCATTGGATGTTTCTCGTGGTACATTTTACAATCATATCCTACGCAATAAGCGCGGAAATACGTGGTTTGAAAGTCGAAGGGAAGAATACCGTATCCTGATTCGGGAAGTATTTGATGAATACCGCCAAGTGCTGAGCGCTGAGAAAATTCGCACGATACTTGTTCAGCGCGGATACCAGGTCAGCACAGAATATGTGGCAAGATTGATGAAAGAGATGGGGTTAGCCAGCATCCGCAGTACTGCGAAACAGGACTACATAAAACTCAATACGTTAGAGAAGAAACGAAACATTATCCGTCAGCAATTTCAGGCAGATAGGCCCAACCAGATTTGGGTCAGCGATGTCACTTGCTTCAAGCTGGGAGAACGCTACTTATACACTTGTGTGATTTTGGACTTGTTTTCCCGCAGGATTGTTGCATATAACGTATCTAAGAAAAATAGCACCCAGCTGATCACCTCTACATTTAAGACCGCATGGGAGCAACGCAGCCCAAACGCTGGCCTCATCTTTCACAGTGACCGAGGGGCCCAATATACCTCTCATCGTTTTAGACAACTACTTCACGAGCAATCCGTAGAACAGTCTTTCTCCAATTCAGGGAAGCCTCATGATAATGCAGTTGCCGAATCTTTCTTTGCCACACTTAAAAAGGAAGATCTATATCGAAAAGATTACACATCGGAAGCAGCCTTCAAGCGTGGTCTTGCCTCCTACATTGAATTTTATAATACGCAGCGGCCCCATCGTACACTGAAAAACCAAACACCATGTCAGGTAGAAGAGTTGTTCATGAGCAGCAACCAATAAAAGGGGCAAGAGGATGTCAGCAGGGTTCGAATCCCCCTAATCACACGTTTTACTCTCTGATTTTGAACTGTTTGCTATTGTCCAGTGACACATGACACCCAGAGTTGAAAAAGCCCGTATCCCTTCAAACACAAAGGATACGGGTAAAGAACGACCCTACTCAATCCAAACAATTGACAACAATTTGTTCAGATTGGGTAGGGTCGTTCAAGTTGTCTTGTGTTGACAAAAAAGATGCAGGCTCATAATCGTTGCAACGCAATGATTTGCCGGCCCCCCCAAAGCACCTCGGTGAAAACGTCCACTCCAAATTAAAAATCAGAATTGCGTGAAAAGCTCAGCTATTTCTACTTCATACATAGCGTACTCACTTGGACAAAATAGATGATTTTGAGGGTTCGATAGAGTGACAATATTTACCCCGTCAATTTTTGTAGCTATGTCTCTCCCCTGAATGGAAGCAACAATAATTTGATTATCTGTTTTATCCCACATAAGTAAGGAACGAATAACAGTATCCAAATGCTCATTATCCTGCTCTAAAACATTTGGCGAGTCGATAACCACAGGAAATGTTATCAAATCTGGCGAAATTCGATGCTGAGTCTCAATAAAAGCCAAAATCTGTGCTACTTTGCAACGCGGCCCATATGCCCCACTTGCAATCAAAGCTGAGCCTGGTTCACTATTTTCTTCGACTTGATCCGAGGGAATATCGAGACCAATCAGTAACTTTTCAAGATTGTTCAGGTATATCGTGTTAGCCTGGTCTCTTTCCTGGGCATAACTTACAAGTAATTTTCTGATGTTTACATTGTCCTTTTTAAGTCGATCAATTTCTTCATTATTATGCCCAATTTGCTCCCAGTATTCTTTTAGCATCTGATTTGTAGCTTTAGATTTTACATAGGCATTGTAGGATTCACGGTCTGACACCAGACTTTTTTCATAATCAGCCAATGTATGTTGCTTATCATCAAATTTCCTTTGTAATTTCGTGACTTTCCTTTCTAATTGAGCTTGGCGCCCAGAGACGCTTGTATAATCATCATGCAATGACTCAAGTAAATATGCCTTTTCAAGTTTTTGCCTTAGAGCTTGCTCAAACACCATCCCGCAACGTGGACATTCAATTGTTTCATTTGTGGAAGATTCTGTTTTTTGGATTTTTTTCTTAATATATTTAGAGAGAACTTCTTTTTCATGTAGTATCTGTACTAACTGATCTCCAGCTTCAAGTAAATCAGATCGCACTTTTGATATTTCGCCTAGAAGTTGCTTAATTTCTACTTGACGAAGGGCTATAGCCCGTTCCAAGGAAGCGGTATCAAAAGACATTTGCACAGCATTAAGGCCCGCTTGTAGTGTTTCTATTACTGTACGATACTTTTCCGTTTCCGTTTTAAGGGTATTGATTTGACGACTATTTGTCTTTTGACGTTTTGATATTTCTACATATCTATTGTCAAGTACACCCAAATGAAAAAAATAACTACTTTTTCTTTGTGGCATATCGAATTGTGTCATGCGGTCAAAGGAAAAAGAATTTGCCGCCCACCCATTTTCCTGATCTATATAATAAGGCATATAATAAAACGCAGGAGGGCATCTTACTATTGTACCCTCTTGGTCTTTCCCAACTAAGTTTATTTCTAATCCAAATAGTTTGCTTAATTCATTGCCAAACTCATTAACAGATGGGAATCGGCCACAAAAAGAACCATCGCAATACAATACAAATGTGTTCTTTAGTCGTGCAATTCGATACTGGTGACTATCAAGTGAAAAATCAATGTATGTGAGTAGGTTTAATTTTTTAATCGGATGAGGATAGTAAACTTCTGCTCCTAATGTATAGTAAATAGATTTCATTATTACTGATTTGCCCAAATGATTGTGTTCGCTGGTAAGAAGATTTTTATCTGGAGAGAAATATATTCGTTTTGCTTCTTTATTTGTCAAATCAACCATTGTGATTGCAGATATTATCAAGTTCAAGTGTCCTCACCTCCGTAGCAGAATTTATAAATAAGAATCATAATTAACATTTTAAGATAGTACTCATCTTGATATCCTGCGGGGATGAATTCACACTCACTGGCCCTTTTATAAACGGAATTGAGTAATCCTGGCATATCGTCAACGCCGTTTGAATTTTCTATTTCGATAAAGGATAGTAAAGTCCGCTTGAGTTCCACAAACAAAAAGATATTTGAATACATATCCATTTTAATCTGAGTATATTGGGTACTGTAGCGCCGTCGTTCCTGTACTGAAATGATATTAAAATCAGCAAATAACTTGTCGAGTGCAGGAATTTGAATTGCTAAGCCACACGAGATGATAGCCTTGATATTTTTGCCATCCATTCCCTTCTTACTAAAGATTTCTTCAACATCTGTACATTCTTCACTAATTTCCTCATTAAAGCGTTTATCAAGTTCGTCATACAAAATCGAAAAAATGGATTTGGCTGTTGCGACCTGCAAATCCACATCCTGTTTGAACAAGAAATTTTGAAATTGATGTTCCACCTCTTCCTTATGTCCTTTAGTAGAGAGTGCAGATCGAACAAAATAGAATTTTGATAAGTCAATATCAGTTTCACCGACCTGCTGATCATCTGCAATAGCTTTGCGTATTTTTTTGATGTTGTTCTGTATTGCTTTGTCCTCTAAAACGGTTCGTGCATTTGCAAATACTCCGCAGTTCGGCTTTGAAATCGAAGTCACAATATCAGTATTGCAAACCACAGAGGCGCTACCCAAGTACGTTTCATATTTTTGGGCATTTGCATATAATTTTTGAAACCACTTTTCTCCAATTACCGTAGACAGCAAATATTGCTTATCGGAGGATTTTGTCTTTACCTGATACAAATGGATTCCAGAGGGATTTTCTGGATCGCTGATAATAGAAACATCCTCAATATAGTCCATCATAATGAGAAAATCTGTTGGATAAAACTCCATTAAGAGCTGGATTGCATAGCTAATTTGGACAGTTAATCGATTTTTAGTTCTAGAGCCAGCAATCTCTTTATGAGTGCTGGAGATTATATCACTTAATAGCATGTACAAGCCTTCTCTCAAATGGAGTGCATAGTATTCAGTTTAGCTTCAGAATTTATAACTTTTTATGAATTCTATCTACTATTAACTTTACTGGAACTACACATGCTTCCTAACCATCGCTAATCTCGCTTTCGGATCTAACCACAGTTGGAAGTCCGCTGCAATTTCAGGGTAAGCACTCACGCCGCCGCCTTTGCCCTGTTTTACACGCATCCCAATAGCGTGAGTCTTTCGAATCCACAGAGATGGCGTAATGGTAAGCGATGTTGTATGCCCTTGCCGGATTAACTCATCGCAGGCCCTATCATCAAATTCCTCATTTATGTCATTTTCCCATTGGCGGAGAAATTCCAATGTGTTGCGGCTACGCATCCAGCTTTGAATCACATATCCAGGAGATTCTCCAGAATACTGCTTTGCCAACTCGGTCAAGGACACCATATCCTTGCAGGTCATCAACTCCATATATAGGCGCATAGTTTCACGGTAGTCCCTGATTTTTTTAGATGTCCGCAGCTTGTCTTCATTCAGCGAATCATAAAACTTCTCTCTCGATGTAGTAGCAAGATCCGTGTCTATGATTTGTCGCGCTAAAAGCGAATCAATCGAGGACTCGTACTGGAACGCCAAGCGTGTGTAGAGTTCACCGACTTCTTTCTCTGTCATGATCCCATTCTCCCTTTTTTTACAAGTATATCAGAAAGGACAGGATTTGTACAGCTTTATTCCATTTCTATGAAGAGGGACTGATATCTGGTCGATCTTCTCGGATGTCCGGCTTTGTCATAATCCACATTACACCGATGATCTTTTTCGAATTGAGTATCTAAATACACTTTCATACCAACGATCGGAATATATTTCTTGTTGGCAAGGAGCTTATCCACAGCTGCCCTGGTCCATTTGGATTTCCCTGTCGGGGAAGATACACCCTTTACAAAGAGCATATCAACAATTTTTCCCAGGCTGGCTCCAGCAAGATAATACTCAAATATGCTGCGGACAGTATCTGCCCTTTCCTCATGGATGGCAATCTTTTCACCATCTAAAACATAGCCATATGGAAGTTTCATGCTTGCCTCACTTTCTAAAACATAAATAAAAGCAGGTTTGAGAGATAGCCAATCTTCTCAAATCTGCTTACTGACACCTATGATATGTAATTGTAGCCAATTTTAAGGTTCGATTTTAGTGAAATTTTGCAAAGAAAGGACAAACCCTACGTATAACTATTGTTATACGTAGGGTTTGTCTACAATGGTGCGCCTGAAGGGACTCGAACCCACACGCGTTGCCGCACGAGAACCTAAATCTCGCATGTCTACCAATTCCATCACAGGCGCGTATACCGGCGGCAGGCAGGCCTGCCGCCTTTTTCATGGCTCACCACACCAGTGTGGCGAAATAGTCCTCCGGCGTCTCCGCCCGGCGCAGAAGCTCAATGCGTCCGTCCTCCCGGAGCAAAAGCTCCGAGGAGCGCAGCTTACCGTTATAGTTATAGCCCATGGAGAAGCCGTGGGCCCCAGTGTCGTGGATGGCCAATATGCTCCCCGGCTCGATTTTGGGGAGGGGGCGGTCAATGGCGAATTTGTCGCAGTTTTCGCACAAGGAACCCACGACATCATAAATATGGTCACAGGGGGCGTCCTCCTGGCCCAGCACGGTGATGTGGTGGTATGCGCCGTAAACGGCGGGCCGCATCAGATTGGCCGCACAGGCGTCCACGCCAATATACTCTTTGTAGATGTGTTTTTCGTGTACGGCGGTGGTGATCAGGTGGCCGAAGGGAGCCAGCATAAACCGGCCCAGCTCAGTGAAAATGGACACATCCCCCAGGTGATTGGGGACCATAATTTCCTCATAGGCCCGGCGCACTCCCTCGCCAATGGCGGAGATGTCCGTTGGACTCTGCTCAGGGCGGTAGGGGACCCCCACGCCGCCGGACAGGTTGATAAAGGAAACGCGGCAGCCGGTCTCCTGCGTTACGTCTACGGCGGTCTGGAACAGGATGCGGGCCAGAGCGGGATAGTAGTCGTTGGATACCGTGTTGGAGGCAAGGAACGCGTGAATACCAAAACGCTTTGCGCCCAGCTCCCTCAACTGGGTGAAGGCCTGGGCCAGCTGAGGCCGGGTCATGCCATACTTGGCCTGACCTGGATTGTCCATTACCTGGAAGCCCTCTTTACCGTCCCCCAGGGTGAAAACGCCGCCGGGGTTGAAGCGGCAGCAGACGGTGTCCGGCACACAGCCCAAGGTGTTGCGGAGAAACTCCACATGGGTCAGGTCGTCTAAATTGATATAGGCCCCCAGGCGGTGCGCCAGCTCAAATTCCTCCGCCGGGGTTTCGTTGGAGGAGAACATGATTTCACTGCCGGAGAAGCCGCACCGCTGGGCCATCATCAGCTCAGTGAGGGAGGAGCAGTCCACGCCGCAGCCCTCCTCCCGCAGAAGCTTGAGGATACCGGGGGTGGGGGTGGCTTTCACGGCAAAATATTCCTTAAAGCCCGGGTTCCAGGCGAAAGCGGCGTTCAACGCCCGGGCGTTCTCTCGAATGCCGCGCTCGTCATAAATATGAAAGGGGGTGGGATAGGTCCGTTTTATCTCCTGAGCTTGCGCCAGGGTAAGGAAGGGCTTTTTCATCTGTAAGGGTTCCTCCATATGGCGGGGTTGTGAAAGCTATCATATAAGATTTTTCGGCGGTTGTCAACTATGAGGAGGGCTTGAACGGCGCTGTGGGGAAAAATTCTGCCGCGCTATTGACAGAAAAAAAGAGGGAACCTATAATTTTCATGAATTGATGTATCATAAAGACAGGCAGCGGGCGGAGCTTTTGCACAGTGTTGGTCCAGCCTGCGGCAGAGAGGAGCATAAATGATGAGCAGGATTTATACGTCCGTAGAGCAGCTGATTGGAAAAACGCCCCTGGTGGAACTGACCCATTTGGAGCGGGAGGAGGGCTTGGAGGCCCGCGTCCTGGCCAAGCTGGAGTGCTTTAACCCCGCCGGCTCGGTCAAGGACCGGGTGGCCAAGGCCATGCTGGACGACGCCGAGGCCAGGGGCCTGCTGAAGCCCGGCAGCGTCATCATCGAGCCCACCTCGGGCAATACCGGCATCGGTCTGGCCTCGGTGGCGGCGGCGCGGGGCTACCGGGTTATCATCGTCATGCCCGACACCATGAGCGTGGAGCGCCGGCAGCTGATGGGGGCCTACGGCGCGCAGCTGGTGCTCACCGACGGGGCGAAGGGGATGCAGGGGGCCATCGACAGGGCGGAGGAGCTGGCGAAGGAGATTCCGAACAGCTTTATCCCCGGCCAGTTTGTCAACCCCGCCAATCCCGCCGCCCACAGGGCGTCCACCGGCCCGGAGATTTGGGCGGATACCGACGGGAAGGTGGACATTTTTGTGGCTGGCGTGGGCACCGGCGGCACCATCACCGGGGTGGGGGAGTACCTGAAAGAACAAAACCCCGCGGTGAAGGTGGTGGCGGTGGAGCCGGCGGCCTCCCCGGTGCTCAGCGGCGGGACTGCCGGGCCTCACGGCCTTCAGGGCATTGGAGCTGGCTTTGTGCCCCAGGTGCTCCATACCGATGTATATGATGAAATCATCCCTGTGAAGAATGAGGACGCCTTTGCTGCAGGTAAAAAGGTGGGCCGCTTGGAGGGAATCCTGGTGGGCATTTCCTCCGGCGCGGCGGTGTGGGCCGCCGTTGAGCTGGCCAAACGCCCGGAAAACCGGAGCAAGACCATTGTGGCGCTGCTGCCGGACACAGGGGACCGCTATCTGTCCACCCCGATGTTTGGGGACTGAGCCGGAGCGGTGCTGAAAATTTTTCCTGGAATAGAAAAGTTGTAGGTGTCAAATGCCGGTTGATGATGTATAATAAAGCATTAAGATAAAAAATGGCGGGGGAGCAGCGCCGCGTACCAAGGATATCTGCCGAGGAGGAACGCTATGCAACAGGAATGGAAACGGCTGGCGGAGGGCGTGGAGCTGGGAATCAGCCGGACGGACAAGTTTAAAACCGGCCTGCTCAGCGTAACGCTTACCGTTCCACTGCGCCGGGAGACCGCGGCCGCTGGGGCGCTGATTCCCAACGTGCTCTACCGGGGCAGCAGGAGCTGCCCGGATATCGAGCGGCTGTCCGCCGCCACCGACGCGCTGTACGGAGCCTCTCTGGGGCCGGCGGTGCGCCAGCGTGGGGAGAGCCAGTGCGTCAGCTTTTTGTGCAGCGTGATCGACGACTGCTACGCGCTGGACGGCGCGGCGGTGCTGGAGCCCGCCGCCGCCCTGATGGGCGAGGTGCTGCTGGACCCGGCGACTCAGGAGGGAATCTTCCGGGCGGACTATGTGAAAGGGGAGGGGGCCAACCTGGCCGACCGCATCCGAGCCCGGATAAACGACAAGCGGGGCTGGGCCATTTTCCGGCTGGTTCAGGAGATGTGCGCCGGGGAGGCCTACGCGGTGGACAAGCTGGGCGAGGCGGACGAGGCGCTGGCTATGACGCCGGAGGGGCTGTGGTCGGACTATCAGAACCTGCTCAGCCATGCGGGGGTGACGTTTTATTATGGCGGCTCCGCCCAGCTTGAGCGGGTGGAGGAGACGGTGCGGCGGTGCTTTGCGCCGCTGATCACCGCCCGGACTGTTCGGACGCAGTGCCAGGTCCTGGCGGCGCCCAGGGGGGCGGTGCGCACGGTGACGGAGGACATGGACGTCACGCAGGGCAAGCTGGCCATGGGCTTTCGCACCGGAGGAATTACGGAGGGCAGTCCGGACTATCCGGCGCTGCTGGTGCTCAACGCCCTGTACGGCGGCAGCGCCAACTCCCGGCTGTTTTTGACCGTGCGGGAGAAGCTGAGCCTGTGTTACTACGCCTCCTCTATGCTGGACAAGCTGAAGGGGCTGATGGTGGTGTCCTCCGGGGTGGAGTTCCAGGATTTTGACCGGGCGCAGGAGGCCATCCTGGCCCAGCTGGACGAGCTGAGGGCGGGACGCTTTACCCAGGAGGAGCTGAACGCCGCGGTGCGCTCGGTGGTCAGCAGCCTGCGGGGCAGGCGGGACAGCCAGAGTATGCTGGAGGACGACTGCGTGACCAAGCTGGTGTGCGGCCTGAGGCCGGACGGCGGCGGGGAGCTGATCCGCGCGGTGGAGCGGGTGACGGCGGAGCAGGCGGCTGAGGCGGCCAAAAAGATCCAGCTGGACACCATCTACCGCCTGACAGGGAAGGAGGGAGCGCACGGTGGATAAGCTGAACTATACCGCGCTGCGGGAGACCATTTGTCATAGTGTGCTGTCCAACGGCCTGAACATTTACGTGGACGAGCGGTCGGAGTACGGCAAGCAGTTCGCCTTTTTCGCCACCCGCTACGGCGGGATGGATTTGCGTTTTCGCGGGGAGGACGCCAGCTGGATCGACACGCCTCAAGGGGTGGCCCATTTCCTGGAGCATAAAATGTTTGACACCAAGGACGGCAGCGCCCTCCAGCGCATGGCCGCCCAGGGCGTGGACCCCAACGCCTACACCACCCCGTGGATGACCGGCTATTTCTTTGAGGGCACCCAGGGCTTTGAGGACAATCTGCGCACGCTGCTCTCTTTTGTCTCCCAGCCCTGGTTTACCCCGGAGAGCGTGGAGAAGGAGCAGGGCATCATCGCTCAGGAGATTCGGATGTGCGAGGATGACCCGGACCATGAGGTCTACTATCAACTGATGGAGGCCATGTACGCCCACCACCCCATCCGAATCCGCGTGGCGGGGACGGTGGAATCCATTGCCAGCATTACGGCGGACACGCTGTACCAGTGCCATAAGGCGTTTTACCGCCCCGGCAACATGGTGCTGTGCGCGGCGGGGAGTGTGGACCCTCAGCGGGTGGAGGACATCGCCCGGGAGGTATTGGAGCAGGAGCCCTCCTCTACGGCCGTCACCGACCGGGGCATGGCGGAGCCGCCTGGGGTGGTGCACAAATACGCCCAGAAGGCCATGGCGGTGTCCATTCCCCTGTTTGAGATCGGCTTCAAGGGGGAACCCGCCCCCAAGGGAGAGGGGCTGCGCCAGCGGCTGCTGGCGGGACTGGTGTGCGACGTGTTATTCAGCGCCTCTGCGCCGCTGTACAGCCGCCTGTATGAGCAGGGGCTGATCAACGGCAGCTTTGACAGCGGTTTTGATATGCTGCCCGGCTGTGCGTTTCTCACCGCCGGCGGCGAGAGCCGGGATCCCCAAAAGGTTCTGGACGAGGTGCTGAAGGAGGCGGAGCGCCTGGGGCGGGAGGGCATTGACCCCGCGCTGTGGGACCGGCTGAAAAAGGCGTCCTACGGCGTGATGGTGCGTCAGCTTAACTCCCTGGAGGGGATGTGCTTCGAGCTGGCCCAAGCCCATTTTGAAGGGGAGGATTTTCTGCGCTTTCCGGAATGCTTCCAGAGCATCGAGCGCTGCGACGCAGAGGAGCTGCTGCGTACCTGGTGTGTGGAGAGCCGGGCGGCGCTGTCGGTAATTGTGCCGGAGGGCTGACAAAACAGATAAAGAGGAATGACCAATGATTAATACAGTGACGTTTCCCGGCCTGGGGCTGGAGTTTGAGCTGAACCGGGTGGCTTTCTCGGTGTTTGGCCACAATATTTATTGGTACGGGATTATCATTGCCGCCGGGTTTCTTCTGGCGGTGGCCTTTGGGTTGTGGAAGGCGCCCAAGTTTGGACTGGACCCCGATCAAATCATCGACGCCATCTACGTGGTCGTGCCCATGGCCATCATCGGGGCGCGGCTGTACTATGTGGTGTTTAACCCTGCGGTGTGTTATGAGGCGGACGGCTCCTTCAGCGCGCTGCGGATGATTGCCTTCTGGGACGGAGGGCTGGCCATCTACGGCGGCGTCATCGCCACCGTGATTACCGCCTTCATTTTCTGCAAGGTGCGCAGGGTGGATTTCTGGAGCGGGATGGACATCACTGTGTACGGCCTGCTCATCGGCCAGATGATTGGTCGGTGGGGCAATTTTGTCAATGTGGAGGCCTATGGCGGCCTCACCGACCTCCCCTGGCGGATGAGCTCGGTGTCCATCGCCAATGAGCTGTGGCGGGACGGATTGCTGGAGTCGAACCTGGCCTATGAGAGCGTTTTGGACGGAACGCTGGGTGTACACCCCACATTTTTGTACGAGTCCCTGTGGAACCTGTTGGGGTTTATCCTGCTGTTGCTGCTGATGAAGGCGGGGAGAAGGTTTAATGGGCAGATGTTTCTCAGCTACGTGATTTGGTACGGTCTGGGCCGGGCGGCCATCGAAGGGCTGCGCACCGACAGCCTGTACTTTTTCGGCACCCCCATCCGCTCCTCCCAGATGCTGGGCATTGTGTCGGCGCTGGTGGCCATCGGGCTGTATATTCTTCGCCTGAAAACTGCTGGGCCGGCATCTCTCCCGTTTGTAAAGGTGGCGGCGTCTGGGCCGGAAGGGACGCCGGAGGTTGCGGAGGGGGGTGCGGCCTCAGAGGAGGCCGCCCCGGAGATGGCGCAGAGCGGGCCGGAGTGTCCCGCTGAGGAGGACGCGGAGGCGGAGAACATAAAGGAGGAGACAGACCATGTCGGCGAAGATCATTGACGGAAAGGCCTTGGCGGCCAAGGTGAAGGAAACTGTTCGGGCGGAGGCGGAGGCGCTGCCCCGCAAGCCGGGGCTGGCGGTGGTGCTGGTGGGGGACAATCCCGCCTCCCGGGTATATGTGACCAGCAAACGGAAGGACTGCGAGGAGTGCGGCTTTTACAGCGAGGAGTACGCCCTGCCCGCCCAGACCACTCAGGCAGAGCTGCTGTCCCTGGTGGATAAGCTGAACGGACGGGAGGACATTGACGGCATTCTGGTGCAGCTGCCTCTGCCCCAGGGGCTGGACGAGAAGCAGGTGCTGCTGGCCATCGACCCGGCCAAGGATGTGGACTGCTTCCACCCCTTTAACGTGGGGCAGCTTACGATAGGCGACCCGGTATTTCAGCCCTGCACCCCCGGCGGTGTGATGGAGATGCTCAGGGAATACGGCATCAATCCGGCTGGGAAGCGGTGCGTGGTGCTGGGCCGGTCCAACATTGTGGGCAAGCCTATGGGACTGCTGTTACTCCATGCCAATGGCACGGTGGTTACCTGCCACTCCAAGACGCCGGATATGGCGGCGCTGGCCGCGTCGGCGGACATTTTGGTGTCCGCCGTGGGCAAGCGGGGACTGGTCACGGGGGACATGGTCAAGGAGGGCGCGGTGGTCATCGACGTGGCCATGAACCGCAACGATGCGGGTAAGCTGTGCGGCGACGTGTGCTATGAGGAGGCCGCGGAGAAGGCATCTTACATCACTCCGGTGCCCGGCGGCGTGGGTCCCATGACCCGGGCCATGCTGATGAAAAACACCCTGACGGCGGCCAAGCTGCACCAGGGACAATAAGGCGTACCCGTGAAGCGGGCGGACGGCGGCGGCTGTCCGCCCGCTTTTTGAAAAAATTTTCCCGCGCCGTCAACAATCTGCCCCCGCCGATTGTGTAATAGGCAGAAGGACGAAAGGAGGTGTTCCCCGTGGAAGATCACACGTGGTCAAGGGACGCGCTGGCCGGCCTCTACCAGCGGCGCTTCGGCATGGTCTATCAGATCTGCCTGGTGCTGATGAAAAACGTGCCCGATGCGGAGGACGCCGCCCAGACCGTCTTTCGCAGGGTGATGGAGCGGGGCCAGGTCTTTCGTGATCCGGAGCACGAGAAGGCATGGCTCATCGTCGCCGCCCGGAACGAGTGCCGCAACCAGCTCAAGCACTGGTGGCGCACCCGGCGGGCGGGGGAGGAGGCGCTGGAGTCCCTCACCTGGGAACAGCCGGAGGACCGGGAGGTGTGGGATCAGGTGGCGGCGCTGCCCGAGGCCCACCGGCTGGCGCTCTATCTCCACTACTATCAGGGCTACACCACCGGGGAGATGGCGGAGCTGCTGGGGGAAAACCCCTCCACGGTGCGCTCCCGGCTGGTTCAGGCCCGGCGGAAATTAAAACTCAAGCTGGAGGAGGAAGGTTATGGACAGGCATGAATTGAACCGGATGTTTGACGCACTCACCCCCGCCCTCGGGCGGGAGGAGGAGCTGCTGGACGGGCTCCTCCGGGACAGCAGAAGGAGGAAAAATCCCGTGAAAAATTGGAAACGGATTGCCATCGGATTGGCGGCGGCGGTGCTGCTGGTGGGGACGGCGGCGGCTGCCCACTATGCCGGCATCAGTATTGTAGACAGCCGGGAGGAGACCGGGGATATTTGGCTTGCCGGGGGGATTGCCTACTATCCTGTGGACGAACTTTCGGAAGAGGCGAAGGCGCTGGCGCCGAAGGACGCGCTGAGCGCCGGGAAAGTCTTTGAGTCCTGGCAGGAACTGGAGGACTTTCTCGGGATCGACCTGATGAACAACCCGCTGCTGGACAAATCTCCCGCGAAGCGGTACTCCATTATGCATACGTTCCAGGATGGCCGCTCAGTGAAAGGGCGCTTTGTGCTCATGACAGATTCCGAATTGACCTCATTTGAGGCAAACGGCTGCTATGAGATTGGCGAGCTTGATATCAATGTGGATGCGTATTTGTATACGGACAAAATGGAGCAGCTGGGAACCTTTACGGAAAACTTTATAGGATATGTGTTCTCGGACGATACGCAGGTGAGCTGGGAGGGCTATACCACGGCCGGCGGGGTGGAAGCCCAGGTGATGGAGATTCAACGCCCCGAGGGGGTACGAAACAGCGCGGTTGGAGCAGTTTCCTTCAACGGTATCCCTGTTGTGGTGCGGGTTCACACCGAAGGAAATACGCAGGAGGCCCGCCAGGTTCTCCTTCAAATTCTGGACAGCTTCCAGTGAGCAAAGCCCGCCCCGGTCAAGCAGACCGGGGCGGGCCCTTTTGCGCTCATGCCTTGAATTCCGTATTCGCGTACTTGCACCAGGGAGCGCACACGCACTCCCCGCACTTGGCCTTCCGGGCCGTGCACACCGCCCGCCCATGGAGCACCAGCCGGTGGCAGAAGTTGTTGGACTCCTCCGGCGGCAGGACGGCCCGGAGCTGCTGCTCCACCTTGGCGGGGTCCTTGGTGCCGTCAGTGAGGCCCATGCGCCCGGAAATACGGATGCAGTGGGTGTCCGCCACCACCACGCCGGGGGTGTTATGTACGTCCCCCAAGATCAGGTTTGCCGTCTTGCGGCCCACCCCGGGCAGGCGGAGCAGGTCCTCCATGGTGTCCGGCACCTTCCCGCCGTACTCGCTGAGCAGCATCTGGGCGCACAGCACCATGTCCTTGCTTTTCGCCCGGAAAAAGCCGCAGGAGTGGATGTATTCCCCCACCTCGTCCACGTCGGCCTGGGCGAAGCTCTCCAGAGTGGGGAAGCGGGCAAACAGGGCGGGGGTGACCATATTCACCCGCTCGTCGGTGCACTGGGCGGACAGACGCACGGAGAACAGCAGCTCGTAGTCCTTTTCATATTGCAGGGAGCAGATTCCGTCCGGGTACAGCTCCTTCAGGGCGTTGACAATGGCGATGACCTTTTCTTTCTCCATAAAACTCACCTCATGAACAGGATAACACAAAAAAGGGAAAAAAGCGAGGGTGTTTTTTCAGGAGGTTACAGTTGTGCTTTCCAGGAAAACAATGTATAATAAAGACGACTACAATTTGGAAAGGCGGAAACGCAAATGGTTTTGGAGTATATGGACTTTGTCTCCCAGCACGACCCCGAGATGGGCCAGGCCATCCGGGCGGAATACCAGCGCCAGTGCGACAACATCGAGCTCATCGCGTCGGAGAATATCGTGTCCGAGGCGGTGCTGGCCGCCATGGGCAGCGTGCTCACCAACAAGTACGCCGAGGGCTACCCCGGCAAGCGGTACTACGGCGGCTGCCAGTGCGTGGATATCGCGGAGAAGCTGGCCATCGACCGGGCCTGCAAGCTGTTCGGCGCCGGCTTCGCCAATGTGCAGCCCCACTCCGGCGCCCAGGCCAACTACGCCGTCTATATGGCCCTGTGCCAGCCTGGCGACACGGTGCTGGGTATGAACCTGGACCACGGCGGACACCTTACCCACGGCAGCCCCGTGAATTTCTCCGGCAAGTACTTCAAAATGGTGTCCTATGGGGTGAACGAGGAGACCGGCGTCATTGACTACGATGAGGTGGCCCGCATTGCCAGGGAGTGCAAGCCCAAGATGATCATCGCCGGCGCGTCCGCCTATCCCAGAGTGATCGACTTCAAGCGCTTCCGGGAGATCGCCGACGAGGTGGGGGCCTATCTGTGGGTGGATATGGCCCACATCGCCGGCTTGGTGGCGGCGGGGCTGCATCCGTCTCCCATCCCCTATGCCCACGTCACCTCCACCACCACCCACAAAACCCTCCGGGGGCCCCGGGGCGGTCTGCTGCTCACCAACGACGAGGAGCTGGCCAAGAAGCTGAACTCCGCCATCTTCCCCGGCTCCCAGGGCGGCCCGCTGATGCACGTCATCGCCGCCAAGGCGGTGGCCTTGGGCGAGGCGCTCACCCCCGCGTTCCAGACGTATCAGCAGCAGGTGGTGAAAAACTCCGCCGCCTTGGCCGAGGGACTCACCAGGCGGGGCATGAAGCTGGTGTCCGGCGGCACGGACAACCATCTGTCCCTCATCGACCTGCGGGACATGGGCGAGCTCACCGGCAAGGAGCTGGAGCGCCGGCTGGACGAGGTGCGCATCACCGCTAACAAGAACAAGGTGCCCGGCGACCCCCGCTCTCCCTTCCAGACCAGCGGCCTGCGGGTGGGCAGCCCCGCCGTCACCAGCCGCGGCTTCTTGGAGGCGGACATGGACCAGGTGGCGGAGTATATCATGCTGGCGGTTACCGACTTTGAGGCGAAGGCGGACGAGATCCGCGCGGGTGTGGCGGAGCTGACGGCGAAATATCCAATCTATCGCTGAGGACACAGTCTGGAGAGGAGGGCTGGAGATGAGGCTGAACTTTAAGCAGCGCTTTTTCTCCTGGCTGGATAGTTATGACATCTACGACGAGGAGGGCACCACGGTCTTCACCGTGGAGGGCAAGCTGAGCTGGGGGCACTGCCTCCATGTGAACGACGCCTATGGGCGGCACATCGGCACCTTGCAGGAGCGGATCTTCACCTTGCTGCCTCAATTTGAGATCTATGTTCAAGACCAATACGTGGGCTGTATCAGGAAAGAGTTCACGTTCTTTAAGCCCCAGTTCACCATCGACTTCAACGGCTGGCGGGTGGACGGCCAGTGGATGGAGTGGGACTACACCATCTGGGACGGGCCGCGGCGGGTGGCGGTCATCTCAAAGGAGCTGTTCCAATGGACGGACACCTATGTCATCGACGTGGCCGACCCCGGGGACGCGCTGGGGGCCCTGCTGGTGGTGCTGGCCATCGATGCGGAAAAGTGCTCCCGAGGGTGAGACAATGGACGAGCTGCAAACCATCCCCGGCGTGGGGAAAAACATGGCCGCCCACCTGAACGCCCTGGGCATCTCTTGCCTGAATGACCTGAAGGGCAAGGACCCGGAGGCGCTGTACGCCCAGGAGTGCGCCCAGCAGGGCCATACGGTGGACCGCTGTGTGCTGTATGTATACCGCCTGGCGGTGGCGTGGGCGGAGGGCCGGATCGAGACGCCCGAACAGCACAAGTGGTGGAACTGGAAGGACTGAACGCAAGCGCCCCGGCCTGATCCGCCGGGGCGCTGTGTTTAAAAGCCTGTCTTGCGAACGCCTGTATAATATGGTATACTATCAAAAAGGAGAGGAGGGACCGCGTATGTATCAGCCTCTGGCGGACCGCATTCGCCCGCAGAATCTGGACGAGGTGCTGGGGCAGAGCCACATTCTGGGCCGGGACGGCCTGCTGCGCCGGGTGATTGACAGCGGGAAAATTCCCAATATGGTGTTTTACGGCCCCTCCGGCACCGGGAAGACCACCGTGGCCAACATCATCGCCCAGCGCTCCGGCCGGACCTTGCGGCGGCTCAACGCCACCACCGCCTCCTTGGCCGACATCCGGGAGGTGATGGACCAGGTGGGCACCCTGCTGGCGCCCAACGGCGTGCTGCTCTACCTGGACGAGATTCAGTATTTCAACAAAAAGCAGCAGCAGTCGTTGCTGGAGTTCATTGAGAACGGGAAAATTACCCTCATCGCCTCCACCACGGAAAACCCCTACTTCACCATTTTCAACGCGATCCTGTCCCGGTCCACTGTGTTTGAGTTCAAAATGCTCACGGCGGAGGACATCCTCCCCGCCGTGGACCGGGGCGTCGCCCTTCAGGCCGGGGAGCTGGGGGTGGAGGCCGTCTGCGAGGACGGCGTGCGGGAGCACCTGTCCTCCTCCTGCGGCGGGGACGTGCGCAAGGCCCTCAACGCCGTGGAGCTGCTCATGACCGCCAGCCGCATCAGAGACGGCGTGCTCACCGTCACCCTGGAGGACGCAAAATTAGTGGCCCAGCGCTCCGCCATGCGGTATGACCGGGATGGGGACGACCATTTCGACATCGCTTCCGCCCTGATGAAGTCTATGCGCGGGTCCGACCCGGACGCCGCCCTGCACTACCTGGCCCGGCTTTTGGAGGCGGGGGATATGCTCACCGCCATCCGCCGGATTTTGTGCTCCGCCAGCGAGGACATCGGCATGGCCTACCCCCAGGCCGCCTCCATCGTCAAGTCCTGCGTGGACAGCGCCCTCCAGCTGGGGCTGCCGGAGGCCAAGCTCCCCTTGGCCCAGGCGGTGATTCTCCTGGCCACTGCCCCCAAGTCCAACAGCGTGTGCGCCGCCATCGACGCCGCCCTGGCCGACGTGCGGGCGGGGCGGACGGGGGATTACCCCCGCCACCTCCAAAACGTCCACGCCGACGGCGCGGGCTTTGAGCGGGAGCAGGGCTATCTCTATCCCCACAGCTATCCCGGCCATTGGGTGGCTCAGCAGTACCTGCCCGACGCCATTAGGGATCACGTGTACTATGTCTACGGCCCCAACAAGAACGAGCAGGCCGCCAAGGCCTACTGGGACAAAATCAAAGGAAATTCGTAAGGAGGGCGGTCTTATGCCCATGGACATCCGCCTCGGCGACGTGCTGGAGCTGAAAAAAACCCACCCCTGCGGGGCCAAGGAGTGGTCCGTCCTCCGGGTGGGGATGGACTTCAAGCTCAAATGCCTGGGCTGTGGCCGGGAGGTCATGGCCCCCCGGAGCAAGGTGGAAAAATCCATCAAAAAAGTGAAGCGGGAGGGGGAGACCCTGTGAACAAATTCTGGAGCCGCCGCATTCGGGACATCGTGCCCTACACCCCCGGCGAACAGCCCAAGGACCGCCAATTTATCAAGCTGAACACCAACGAGTGCCCCTATCCGCCCTCGCCCGCGGCCATCGACGCCATCCGCGCCGCCGCTGGGGACTCCCTGCGCCTCTACCCGGACCCGGAGTGCGCCGCCCTGCGCGCCGCCATCGCGGAGCGGGAGGGGCTCAGCCCCGCCCAGGTGTTCTGCGGCAACGGCTCGGACGAGCTTCTGGCCTTCGCCTTTCAGGCCTTTTTCGACCTGGACCGGGAGGTGGTATTTCCCAAAATCACGTACAGCTTTTATCCCGTTTACACCGACTTTTTCGGCCTGAAACGCCGGGAGGTTCCCATGAATCCCGACTTTTCCGACCCCATCGACCTGCTGTGCGGCCAAAACGGCGGCGTGGTGCTGGCCAACCCCAACGCCCCCACCGGCATCGCTGTGGGGCTGGATACGGTGGAGAAGCTGCTGGACGCTAACCCGGACGTGGTGGTGATTGTGGACGAGGCCTACGTGGACTTCGGCGCGCAGTCCGCCGTCTCCCTCATCGGGCGCCACCCCAACCTGCTGGTGGTCCAGACCACCTCCAAATCCCGCGCCCTGGCCGGGCTGCGGGTGGGCTGGGCCATGGGCGATGAACACCTCATCGCTGGGCTGCGGTGTGTGCGGGACTGCGTGAACTCCTACACTGTGGACCGGCTGGCCCAGGCCGGGGCGGCCGCCGCGGTCCGGGACGAGCCCTATTTTCAGTCGGTCCGCCGCCGGGTGATGGACACCCGGGAGCGCACCGCCCAAGCCCTCAAGGAGATTGGCTTTACAGTTCTGCCGTCCCAGGCGAATTTTCTGTTTGTTCGCCACCCGGACCGCCCCGGAAAGGCCCTGTTTGACGGCCTGCGGGAGCGGGGCGTGCTGGTGCGCCGGTGGGACACCCCGGAGATTCGGGACTGGCTGCGGGTCAGCATCGGCACGGACGCGGACATGGCCGCGCTGACAGACGCCCTGAAAAAATTACAATAGGAAAGGAGGAACCCCTATGCCGACCGACCGGGAATCCAACGAAATCAAGAAGTCCATGGCCTATGACCTGATCGACATCATCGAGTCGTCCTCGGACAAGGAGCACTACACCCCGGAGGAGATTAAGGCGCTGATTAAGGCGTATATCACCGGGATGTCCCAGAAGTGAGCGTAAGCCCCCCGCCACCCGGCGGGGGGCTGAAATTTTCCGGTGTCAAAAGCGAGACCATACCCCCCGCCCCTCGGGCGGGGGCTTGACTTTTCCCGCACAGCGTTGGCGGCTGAAATTCTCCGGGGTCAAAAGCGAGACCACACCCCCCGCCCCTCGGGCGGGGGGCTTGATGTTTCCCCCCATGTTGTCGTGGGGCTAAAATTTTCCGGGCTGAAAAAAGGGAAATACTGTTGCAGTCCACAAAAAACTGTGGTATACTTCAGGCTGTAGGTTTCCGTCAAGGGGAGTGCCTATGAAAACTTTCAGGGGGTGATCTTTTTGGTTCAAGCAAGGGGAAAGCGAAAAACCAAACAGAAGTTAAGGAGGAATTCTCCAACATGAAGAAACGTATTTTACCTGCCCTGCTCGCGCTGTGCATGGTAATGTCCCTGCTGCCCGTGGCGTTTGCGGCTGAGCAGACTTGTGGGTGCAAGGATACTGCCCATAGTGGTACACCTTGTGCTGAGAAGTATGATGATAAAGATGGTGCCACTATGTGCACGACCTGCACCAATGCCAGCCACAACAAGGAAGGCGGTTCTCAGGGTGGTGGCGACCAGCCTACTCCCCCCGTCGAGTACACCTGCGCCTGCCAGACCCATGGTAAGGATGGCGCCGCCGGTACTTGCACCGAGAAGGTAGCGAAGGAAGGCACCCTGTGCGCGACTTGCACGACCAACAAGCACAGCACTGTGAAGCCCGCGGTGGAAAAGACCTGCGCCTGTCAGAAGCACGGCGAGGCTGGAAATGAAGCCTGCGGTAAGAAGTTCACGACCAATGGCGATGAGACTCTGTGCCCCTCCTGCCGGGCCAGCGCCGCCTGCAATCCTTGCGAGAAGGCTGGCGAGAACGGCTGCACTCTGGCTAAGGACCACCCCGGCAAGCACACTGGCACCAAGTGCACCAGCGATGCCAAGTGCCCTGCCAGCAAGCATGAAAATGCCTGCCCTCTGCAGTGCAAGGACGTTGAGGGCAATGCCTGCACTCTGACCCAGGGCCACAGCAGCAAGCATGAGGGCAGCACCTGCACCAAGGATTCCCGCTGCCCCGCGACCGCCCACACTGCGCCTGTGTATGACGCCGAGACCGATGGCACCAAGACCGAGAATGGCTGCCCTCTGTTCAAGGCCTGCCCTGTGTGCACCGGTTTGACTGGAAGCGAGAGCGCTTGGTCTCCCGTTGCGGCCGGTCACGATGGCAAGCATGACAATGATAAGTGCTTGGGCTATAACGGCGGCACCGTGAAGGGCAAGTGTGGCGCTGATACCCATATTGCCGGCTGCCCCGACTATGTGTGCGAGTGCGCCCACAAGGATGACCCCAACTGCACCCACAAGGCTGGCTGCCCCGTGTGCGCCGCTGACGAGTGCGACTGCCCCGACTGCCGCGCCAACCCCGGCATGGGCACTGTGACCGACGAGAACGGCAATCCCGTTGACCCCACCGAGCCCACCGACCCCACCACTCCCAACATCCCCAGCAAGGCTGAGGACTTCACCGACATGGAGGACTGGATGGCTGCCGACGTGCAGGTGGCCCTGGACAAGGGCTGGCTGCAGGGCAACGGCGACGGCACCTTTGATGGCCGCGGCGTGACCAAGGGCACCACCATCGCCGCCGCTCTGGCCCGCATGGCTGGCGAGACCATCACCGGCGCTGACTGGGACAAGGACGCTCTGGCCTGGGCCGAGGACCAGGACGTGTTCGAGGGCATCGACCTGACCGGCGAGTCCATGGCCCGCAAGGACCTGGTGCTGGTGATCTGGCGCATGGCCGGCAAGCCCGCCGCCGAGAAGGAGCTGGACTTCACCGACGTGGACGGCCTGGAGGGCGACCATCTGACCGCCATGCAGTGGGCCGTTGAGAACGGCATCGTGAAGGGCAACGGCGACGGCACCGTCACTCCTGACGGCTCCGTGAACCGCGCCGCTCTGTGCACCATGCTGGCCCGTTACGACTCTCTCGAGAAGTAAACCTACAAGCTTTTTAACAAGGCTTGACCTACAAATTACATCACCCCCCGGGATGGACCCCCGCCGAAAGGCGGGGGTTCGTCCTGTCTTGGAGGCTTTTTTGTGTCAAAGCCTCCGGATGACCCCCGCCGAAAGGCGGGGGTTCGTCCTGTCTTGGGGGCTTTTTTTGTGTCAAAGCCTCCGGATGGCCCCCGCCGAAAGGCGGGGGTTCGTCCTTTTCTTTCGTCCTTTTTTTCGCCCGCCCCGGGCTATAATGGGTGGGACGACCCCGGAGAGGAGGAAACGGGCGTGACGGTGGTGTACATAGACCTGTTATTTCTGCTGAACCTGACGGCAAATTATGTGCTGCTTTTGGCGGCGGGAAGGATGGCGGGGGCGGTGCTGGCGCGGTGGCGGATTGGGCTGGGCGCGGCGCTGGGGGCGCTGTACTCGGCGCTGATTTTTCTGCCGGGGCTGGGTTGGCTGGCGGCGTGGCCGTGCCGGGCGGCCTCCGGGGTGCTGATGGTGCTGGCGGCCTACGGCGGCGAGCGGCAGCTTTTGCGGGTGACGGTGTTGTTTTTCGGGGCGGCGGCGGGCCTGGCGGGGGCGGTTTTGGCCCTGGAGCTGCTGGGCGGCACGCCCCTGACGCTGGAGCGGGGTGTGTACTATTCCAAGGTGGATTTGCGTCTGCTGCTGGTGCTGTTTGCGGGGTGTTATTTTGTGCTGTCCCTGTTTTTCCGCCGGGTGGGGAGCCGGGGCGGCGGGGAGCTGGTCCGGGTGGAGCTGACGCTGGAGAGCGGCGGCGCGGCGCTGACGGCGCTGGTGGACACGGGGCTGAGCCTGCGGGACCCGGCGACGAACCGGCCGGTGGTGGTGGCGTTCTGCGGGGCGCTGGCTGGCGTGCTGCCCGCCTGGGCGGATGCGGCGCGGCCCATCGAGTCGGTGGAGCGGTGCCACGCGGCGGGGTCCCGTTCGGCTCGGTTGCTGCCCTACCGGGCGGTAGGGGTGGAGTGCGGGATGCTGCTGGCGCTGCGCGCCCGTCAGGTTCGGCTGAACGGGCGGCCTCAGGGGGGACTGCTGGTGGCGCTGTCGCCCACGCCGGTGGACGACGGGGGGACGTATCAGGCATTAATCGGAGGAGATTGACATGGTGTGGACGGATTGGTACATAAGGCTGTGCGTGGCGCTGGCCCGGCGGGGGGTCCGCCTGCACGGCTCGATCATGTATATTGGGGGCAGCGACACGCTGCCCGCGCCGCTGACGCGGGAGGAGGAGGGGGAGCTGCTGGCCCAGCTGGAGCATGAGGACAGGCGGCCGGCGGCCCGCGGGCGGCTGATTGAGCACAATCTGCGGCTGGTGGTGTATATCGCCCGCCGGTTTGAGAACACGGGGGTGGGAATTGAGGATTTGATTTCCATCGGAACCATCGGGCTTATCAAGGCGGTGGAGACGTATAAGCCGGCGAAAAACATCAAGCTGGCCACCTACGCTTCCCGCTGCATTGAGAACGAGATTTTGATGCATCTGCGCAAGAACGCCAACCGCCGGGGAGAGGTGTCCCTGGACGAGCCGCTGAACACGGACTGGGACGGCAACGAGCTGCTGCTGTCCGACGTGTTAGGCACGGACAGCGACAGCATCGAGAAGCCCATCGAGGACGATGTGGACCGGGATTTGCTGCTCACGGCCATCACCCGCCTGTCGGAGCGGGAGCGCACCATCATCACCATGCGCTTTGGGCTGGACGGGCGTCGGGAGCGGACGCAGAAGGAGGTGGCGGACCTGCTGGGGATCAGCCAGTCGTATATTTCCCGGTTGGAAAAGCGCATTATCGACCGGCTGAAGCGGGAGATTCTGCGGATGCTGTGACACAATACCACGAGAGAGAAAAATTCCATCGAAAGTGGTCTGACGATAAAAAATATAGCCTGCCTCGCCGCCGTATGAAAGGGCGGCCATCGGAAATACTGATTTTGAATCAATTCCGAGTGAGGTGGCATCGGTGCAGGGCAAGGTTGAAATCTGCGGCGTCAATACGGCCAAGCTGAAGGTGCTGAAAAGTGAGGAGAGCATGGAGCTGCTCCGCCGGGCCAGGGCGGGGGATATGCAGGCCAGGGAGGAGCTGATTTCCGGAAATCTCCGGCTGGTGCTGTCGGTGATCCAGAAGTTCACCAGCAGGGGAGAGAATGTGGACGATCTATTTCAGGTGGGGTGCATCGGTCTCATCAAGGCCATCGACAACTTTAACATTGAGATGGATGTGCGTTTTTCCACCTATGGAGTGCCCATGATCGTGGGGGAAATCCGGCGCTATCTCCGGGACAACAGCGCAATCCGGGTGTCCCGCTCCGTGCGGGACACGGCCTACCGGGTGCTCCAGGCCAAGGAAAAGTATATGGCGGAGCACCAAAAGGAGCCCACAGTGGAGGAAATCGCCCAAATTTTAGAGCTGCGCCGGGAGGACGTGGTGATGGCGCTGGACGCGGTGGTGGACCCGGTGTCCCTGTTCGAGCCGGTATACTCCGACAGCGGGGACACGGTGTGTGTGATGGACCAGGTGAAAGACCGGAAGAATACGGACGAGGCATGGCTGGAGCACATCGCCCTGGGGGATGCCATCAACAAGCTGGACGAACGGGAGCAGCGGATTTTGGCTCTGCGTTTTTTTCAGGGGAAGACCCAGATGGAGGTGTCGGCCGAGGTGGGCATATCCCAGGCCCAGGTGTCCCGTCTGGAGAAAAATGCGCTGAGCCGGATTCGAAAAGAGCTGTAGAGCGGCGCATTTTGAAATGAGGCAAAAATCCGCACCGGGGATTCCCTGGTGCGGATTTTTCTTTTCTGCCGGCCGGATTTATGCTATAATGCTGAAAAAGGAGGCGAGGCTATGCTGTCCCGTCAACGACTGTTCTGGCGGCTTCGGCCCTATGATCTGCCCGGCTCGGACCGGGTTTTTCTGCAAGCCTGCCGGGACAACTGCGCCTATCACATCCGACATTGTCCCGGCTATGCCGCCATCTGCGAGCACCTGGGCTTTTCCCCCGAACAGCTCCAGAGCACGGAGGACCTGGCAAAAATCCCCGTGATCCCCACCCTCTTTTTCAAGCGGCGGGCCCTGTTTTCCATGCCCCAGTGGCGCATGGCCATGAAGGTCACCTCGTCGGGCACCAGCGGGAAGTACAGCCGCATTGGCTTTGACTGGGGCTGCATTCTGGCGGAGGCCCCCATGGTGGTGAACCTGGGATTTCGCCACCATTTGGTGTCGCCCAAGCCGGCCCACTGCGTCATTTTGGGCTATAAGCCCCACAAATCCAACCACACCGGGGTGACCCGGACCATGTTCGGCCTGAGCCATTTCTCCCCGCCGATCAGCCGCACCTACGCCCTGCAAATGGTGGAGGGGGCCTACGTGCCGGACCTGGACCGGGTGGCGGAGAAGCTGAAGCGGCTGGAGCGCTCCCCGTTTCCCACCAGGGTCATCGGCTTTCCCTCCTACCTGTGGTTCGGCCTTCAGCGGATGGAGGAGCTGGGGCTGCGCGTGGAGCTGCCCCGCGGCTCCCGCATCATTCTGGCCGGGGGCTGGAAGCAGCACTGCGCCCAGGAGGTGGACAAGGGCACCCTATACGCCCTGGCGGAGCGGACGCTGGGCATTCCCGAGGAAAATATCAACGAGCTGTTCGGCGCGGTGGAACACCCGGTATTTTACAACGCCTGCCGGCGCCACCACTTCCACATACCCGTCTACGGCCGGATCATCATCCGGGACCCGGACACCCTGGAACCCCTGCCCATGGGCCGGGTGGGGCTGGTGAACCTGATCTCCCCGCTGATGGCGGCCACCCCCACGCTGAGCGTGATGACCGATGATTTGGGCTATCTGACGCCGGGGGAGAGGTGCGGCTGCGGCATCTCCAGCCCCTACCTCACCATTTTAGGGCGGGTGGGGATGAGCGACATCCAGACCTGCGCCGCAGGGGCGGCCGAGCTTTTGGGAAAGGGGGAGGCGTTTTGATTTTTGCAAACGGGAGGCTGCTGCCTGATTCGGAGTGGAGGACGGTTTTGGATGGGCTGGAGGATCAATTCAACACGGTGCGCACCGCACCTCTCCTGACAGCGGAGACGGTGATTGCCGCGGTGGACGCCCTGGGCAGGCGGTTGGAGGCGGGAGAGTTTGCGCCGCTGCTGTCCCGGTTTCTGCCCGCCGGGGTGGGGCTGGCGCAGCTGCTCCCCCTGCTGCGCCGGGAGAGTTTGGAGGCGAAGCTGGCTGCGGAGCTGGGGCCGGACCCCTTTGGTCCCAGAGAGCACGCCAAAACCACCGCCCGGGTGCTGCCCCTGGGGACGCTGTTCCACATCGCCCCCGGCAATATGCCCGGTCTGCCGGTGTACACCGCCCTGGAGGGTTTGCTCACCGGAAACGTCAACCTGGTAAAGCTGCCCCACGGGGACAAGGGCCTGTCCCTGGCGGCGTTCCAGCTCTTAGCGGAGCAGGAGCCCCGGCTGGCCCCCTATCTCTATGCGTTTGATCTCCCGTCGGGGCGGAGGGAGGATATCAAGGCCCTGGCCGCTCTGGCCGATGGGCTAGTGGTGTGGGGCGGCGACGGGGCCATTGAAGCCGCCCGCGCGATAGCGGGCCCCGGGTGTAAGCTCATCGAGTGGGGACACCGGCTCAGCTTTGCCTATGTCTCCGGCTATGAGGACAAGCAGGGGGAGCTGGCCGCCCTGGCGGACCATATTGTGGAGACAGGCCAGCGCCTGTGCTCCTCCTGCCAGGTGATTTTTCTGGACGGGGAGGACCGGGAGGAAGGGCTGGCGTTCTGCCGGGAGCTTCTACCCTACTTGGAGGAAGCGGCGGCCAAGCGCTCCGGCGCAGGAGCCGGGGCCCCGGCCTCCCTCAGCGGCCGCAGTGCGCTCCTGGAGCGCATTGTGGACGGACGGGCGAGGGGGGAGGTTTTGTTGCAGGGCAGAGGCTGTTCCGTCGTGTTCCGTCCGGATCAGGAGCTGGAGCTGTCTCCTATGGAGGGAAATGTGATGGTGAAGCTGCTGCCCGAGGGGGAGCTGATGGCCGTCCTACGCCGGCAAAGGGGGCGGCTTCAGACGGCGGGGCTGATCTGCGCTTCGGAGAAGCGGGAGAAGCTGGCCGAGCTGCTGGGCCGGGCGGGGGTTACACGCGTCACCCGGGCGGGAACCATGTCCGCCGCCTTTCCCGGCGAGGCCCACGACGGGGAATATCCCCTGCGGCGGTACATTCGGGTGGTGGATGTGGAAAAGGACTGAGGACGGAAAATCGTCCTCAGTCCTTTTATGTGCTACCGCTTCCGTCCCTGAGCGGGCGGGCCTGGGGCCGTTCAGGGAGGGCGGACTCCATCTCCTCGTCGGTGAGAAACTCAGTCATCACATGGCGGTAGCGCTTGGGCATATGGGTGGACTGGCACTTGGGGTTGCGCCGGCCCTCAATGGCGATGGTATGGTAATAGTTGCGCCACATGGCCCGGTAGGCCCGCTCCGTTTCTCCGGCGGGGCCCATGCGGAAATCGTCCGCGGGGATCAGCCGCCATTGTCCCCGGTCTGAGAGAAGGGCCTCCTTGTGGGTGCGGTCGTAAAGCACAATCCGTTCGCCGGAGTACCGGGCGGCAAAGTGGGAGGCCAGCAGGGGCAGCACCCGGTTTTTGGGTTCGATCTCTCCTACCAGCACTCCGTCCAGGTCGGAAAAACGGATAAAACCCTTCAAATGATCCCACTCAGTCCACATTTTGGTCAGGGCCAGGTTTACCTTGGCCATCACCGGGTCGCTGAGGTCCAGCCGCACCCGGTCTCCCTCCCAAAGCCCCCGGCGAATGAGGTTGAGCAGGGCCAGTTCCTTTTCCGGCAGGCAGGTCAAAAACCCCCGGGCAATGAGTTTTTGAAACGGGGGAGAGACCCGCTTGGCCAGGGCGGCGTAGAGGCGTTTGGCCCGTTGGGGGTCGGCGGCCAGCTCTTGTTCGGCCCATAGAAGTCCCTCGTCGTCGGGAAGGAGGAAGGCGGCGGGCTGTATCCCGCTCTCCAGAGCATCCCAGGCGCAGGTTAAAAATCCGGCGAAGGTGCCGTCGTATCGGTACGCCGTCATGTCAGCTCACCGCCCCATCGAACAGGGACAACTGCTCTGCGCTCTCACCGGCCAGGGCCGCCTGTTCCATGCCGGTGAGGCGGCGGTAGACGCTGTCGGGGCTGAAACGAAGGCCGGGCAGCATACGTCCGGAGCAGGTGATAAAATACTGGGCCCGCTTCATTACGATGCCCAGCCGCTTGAGCCCCTCAAAGGAGAGGGGGCCGTACCGCCGGGCGGCCACGATCCGCTCCGCTCCCCGCATTCCGATGCCGGGCACCCGAAGAATAGCCTCGTAGTCCGCCCGGTTCACCTCCACCGGGAAGAACTCCGGATGGCGCAGGGCCCAGTCGCTTTTGGGGTCCAGGGCCGCGTCGAAATTGGGATGGGTTTCGTCCAGGATTTCCTGGGCGGTGAAGCCGTAAAACCGCAGCAGCCAGTCCGCCTGATAGAGCCGGTGCTCCCGCAGCAGGGGCGGCTTGAAGCCCGCCGGGGCGGGGAGGTTTTTGTGGTCGGACACCGGCATATAGGCGGAGAAAAAGACCCGTTTCAGGCGGTATTTTTGATAAAGCCCCTGGGTCAACGAGAGAATCTGCCGGTCGCTTTCGGGGGTGGCCCCCACAATCATCTGGGTAGACTGTCCCGCGGGAGCGAAGCGCGGCGCGTGGCGGTACAGCTTCAGCTCCGCCTTGGATTGGGCCGCGCCGTCCCGAATCTGAGCCATGGGCTTGAAAATGGCGGCCTTGGTCTTGTCGGGGGCCAGGAGCTGGAGGGAGGTTTCGGAGGGCAGCTCGATGTTGACGCTCAGCCGGTCCGCCAGCAGGCCCAGGGCGTAGGTGAGTCCAGGGTCCGCCCCGGGAATGGCCTTTGCGTGGATATAGCCGTTGAAATGGTATTGGGTGCGCAGGAGGCGCAGCGTCTCAATCATCCGCTCTGTGGTGTAATCGGGGCTTTTCAGCACCGCGGAGGACAAAAACAAACCCTCGATATAATTCCGGCGGTAGAACTGAATGGTCAGCTCCGCCAGTTCCCGGGGGGTGAAGGCGGTGCGGGGTACGTCGTTGGACCGGCGGTTGACGCAGTAGGCGCAGTCGTAGCAGCAGTGGTTGGTGTAGAGCACCTTTAAAAGAGAGACGCACCGCCCATCGGCGGAGAACGTATGGCAGCAGCCGGAATTGGTGGCGGTGCCGATGGAGCCCGACTTACCGCCCCGGACCACGCCGCTGGAGGTGCAGGCGGCGTCGTATTTGGCGGCGTCAGCCAAAATGGTCAGCTTGTCCATGACCTCCATCAAATTCACTCCCCTTGAATCAAACGTCTGTATCTATATTATAGTACAACCGCTCTCATTGTCAAGGATTATTTTTTTGAGTTTAATTGGGGGCAGCGGGGAAGCGGAGGGTGATCGACAGCCGTCCGTTCCGATGCTCTGCCTGTATGGTCCCGCCCATGCGTTCGGTGAGCAGCTTGGCAATGGAGAGCCCCAGCCCGGTGGAGCCCCGGCCGGTCTCCACGGTGTAGAAGCGGTCGAACAGCCGGGCGGCGGATACCGGGTCCAGGGCATGGGCGGAGTTGGAGAAGGTGAGCGTGCCGTCCTCACACAGCGCGGCGGAGAAATCCCCGTCGCTGTATTTCAGGGCGTTGCCTAAGATGTTGCCGAATATGCGGCTGACTGCGGAGCTGTTCAGCATACGCACCACCCGCTTTTCCGGCAGGGACACGGTGGGGGTGACGCCGCCCTCCACCAGCGCCGCGTAAAAGGAGGCCACGGCCTGCTCCAGCGCGGCGTTCAAATCCACAGGCTCTGCCGTCAGCTCGTCCTCCGGGCTGGCGGCCACAGAGTAGCGCAGAAGCTCCTCGGTGAGCTGCCGCATGGCCTCCGCCCGGTTGGCAATCAGGGCCAGATAGCGGGCCTGCTCGGGGGTTTTGTCCCCGTGCTCCAGCAAATCCAAATAGCCGCAGATTGCGGTGAGGGGGGTGCGCAGGTCGTGGGAGACGTTGGTGACCGCTTCCTTCAGCTCCCGGTCGCCGCTCTCAAAGCGCTGGCGCTGGCAGCGCAGCTCCCTGAGCTGGGCGTTGAGCTCAGCGGCTAATTTCCGGGCGTGGGGGTCCCTGGTAGACGGGAAAATGGGGTTGTTGGTGTCGGAAAGGAGCCGCTCCCCCAGCTGGCCCGTGATGTCGTCCAGGCTCTTTTGGAGCAGGTACAGGCGGAGGAGCAGCACCAGCGCGAAGGCGGACAGCACGGCGCACAGCAGCCAGGGGAGCATGGGGTTCACCTCATTTCAGGTCTTTTCTGCGGAACAGGGCGATGCCCGCCCCGGTGGACAGGGCAATGACTGCCAGCGAGTACAGCGGGAACCAGTTCAGGTTCTGTACCTCTCGGCTGGCGTATTCAATGGCCTGGCTGCTGGGCAGCAGGGCGTAGAGGATCTCAAAAACAGTGCGCTGTGCGCCGCCCAGGTATTGAGGGTTGGGCGTTGGGGGACCGGGGACGTACTCCCCGGCCGCGTTCCAAAGGCCGTTCAGGTATTCGGGGGCCAGCAGGCGGCTTCTGAGGTAGATGGCGGCGAGCAGCAGGAGGAACACGCCCAGGATACACACCACTGCAGACAGGCTTTTCCGGCTGCAATTCATCACGACCAGGGTAAAGAGGGCACAGAACGCCGCCATTGTGACCAGCGAGCCCAATGCGAGCGGTACAGCCAATTTTGCCTCCATGGCAATAAACCCGATGAGCGGCGTGCCAACCACAGTCACCGCAATCATGTGGGCCGCGCAGAACAGTAGGCAGGCGGTTATGGCCGTCAGCAGGTTGGCCGTATACATGAGGGAACGGGAGTGCCCCGCCGCCACCTTGTTTCGGATGGCGCTGTCGCTGTATTCCCGGCCGAAAAACAGGGGGACAAATACCGCTGTGAGGATGCAGACGGTCAGCGGATAGGTGAAAAATGCCCCGTCCAGCGTGATAGGCTCGATTTGGCTCATCTCGTAGTAGTTGAACGCAACCAAAGCCCCAAAGCCGGTACTGAACGCCAGCAGGCCCCAAAAGAGCTTGTTTTTCCTCAAGCGCAGAAAGTTTGCCGCCAGCAGATTCCTCATGCCGCCCACCTACTTCAAGTCCTTGCGCTGGAACAGCGCCGCCCCCGCCCCGGTGAACGCCGCGAATATCACAGCAGCCAGCCCCATCAGCCGCGAAGGATTGGTGAAGTTCACGTTGCTGTACTGAATGCCCTGGCCCGTGGGCATCAGGTCGTAGAAAAATTGGTAGACCTCCCGCTTCATCCCGGTGAGGTAGGCGGGGTTGGGCTCCGGCTTGGTGTCCACAATCTGCCCGTCTATGCTCATCACGTAGCCCTGGATGAACTCTGGCGCGTCCAACATGGAAAGAGTCATAATTGCCGCTATGAGGAGGAGAAACACGCCCAGCAGGCACACCACTGCGGAGGTGGCTTTTTTGGAGCAGTTCATAGTGATAAAGGTGGAGATGGCGCAGTATGCGGCCGTCATCAGCAGGGAGCCCAGCAGGGCGGCGGCGGTGAGGGGAGCGGGCAGGTCGAGGCCGCCGATGAGAGGGACGCCCACCACAATGCAGGCCAGCAGATAGGCGGCGAAGCACACAACGGCTACCCCCAAGCTGGTGATGAGGTTGGCAAAATAGACGGCAATGCGGGAGTGCCCAACTGTGAGCTTGTTGCGGATGGCTCCGTCGCTGTACTCTGTGCCGAAGAATAGGGGGATGAACGCGGCCATGACCACGCCTACGACCATGGCGTAGCCGAAAAATACGGAGCTTAGCGACACTTCAAAGCTGTAGTTCAGGTGTTCCAGGAACCGCGTGACGCACATGAACGCCCCGAAGCCAAAGCTGAGAACCACCGTCCCCCAGAACAGATGGCTTTTTCTTAACCGCAGAAGATTCGCGCTCAGCAGCTTAGTCATGGGAAGCACCCCCCACCAGATTGACGAAGTAGCTCTCCAGGCTCTCGTCCCGCTCCTGGGCGGACAGCAGCTCGCACCTCTCTGCGTCCAATGCCCTGCTGAGCTGGGAGATGTTGAGATGGGCGAATACATCGGCCTGCCCGTCGGACAAAATTTTGTACTCCACGCCCATGCCGTCCAGAACGCGGGCCAGGATGCGGGTATCGGTGACTTCAATACGCAGGCATTTGCGGCAGGCGGTCTCCAGCTCCCGGGCGGACAGCTCCTTGACGATGCGGCCGCTGTCGATAAAGCCGTAGTGGGTGGCCAGTCTGGACAGCTCGTCCAGAATATGGGAGGAGATGAGCACGGTGATGCGCCGCTCCCGGTTGAGCTTCAGGATGAGCTCCCGAATTTCGATGATGCCCTGGGGATCCAGGCCGTTCACCGGTTCGTCCAGCACCAAAAGGTCCGGGTTCCCGGCCAGGGCCACGGCGATGCCTAAGCGCTGCTTCATGCCCAGGGAGAAGTTCCGGGCCTTTTTCTTCCCCGTAGCCTCCAGGCCCACCAGCTTTAACAGCTCCGGGATGCCGTCATCGGAGGGAACCCCCAGCACCCGGAACTGCTCCTTCAAATTGTCCTGGGCGGTGAGGTCCAGGTAGATGGACGGGGTCTCCACCACCGCGCCCATGCGGCGGCGGATTTTGGAGAGCTCCTTTTGGGTGTTGTCCACGCCATAGAGGGAGTAGCTGCCCGACGTGGGGACCTGAAGGCCGCAGATGAGCCGGATGAGGGTGGTTTTGCCGGCGCCGTTGCGCCCCACAAAGCCGTAAATAGAGCCTTTGGGCACGTGCATGGTGAGATTATCCAGGGCCTTGAAGTCCTTGTAATGCTTGGACAGGCCCTGTGTGGTGAGCACATATTCCATAAGATTGCCTCCATTTCCTTGGATGAGGCCATCATAGCAGGGAAGGGTCAAGAAAGCGGTGAAGAAAACGGTTCAGATTTCGTCCAGATTTCGACGCCGCTCATTTGAGCTGATCGCTGAACCGTTTCAGCTCCCGCCTTTTGTCTGCGGAGAGGCTGTTGAACTCGACGCCCTGAATGGCCCCCTCCAGGGCGTACAGGTGAACCAGGCACACCTGGGGGAATACCGTTTTCAGGCGAAAAAACGCCTCTTTGGAGCCTGCCGCGAGCAATTCTTCCGGGGAGCGGATGCCCACGGCGGCCAGCTTCCGGGCCATCTCTTTGCCAATATTCCTCATGGATGTGAGGTTTGTCATGACAATTCCTCCTGTTCAGTGCGCATTTTGAAGCCAATGCCCCACACCGATTGGATGCAGTCTCCCGCCCCCGCGTCCCGCAGCTTGCGGCGCAGGTTGCTCATATGGGTTTTCAGGGAGCTCTCGGTGCAATCCGGGGTATCCTGGGCGATCTCGTCCAGCAGCCGGGACTTGGTGACGACCTGGTCGGGGTTGTGCATGAGCAGTTTCAGAATGGCGTATTCCGTCCGGGTGAGCCGCGCTTCCCTCCCCTCCACCGATACCGAGCGGGCGTCGGGTTCCAGCTGCAGGGGGCCAAAGGCGAGCGCTTCCCCCGCCAGGGCGGGGCTCTCCCGCAGGCGAATGGTGATTCTTGCCAGCAGCTCCCTGGGGTGGAAGGGCTTGGTGATATAGTCCGCAGCGCCGCTGAGCAGGAGGCTGACCTTGTCCTCCACCCCCGCCTTGGCGCTGAGGACGATCACCGGAACCCCGGAGATGTGGGAGAGCACCTCCTCCCCGGACAGGCCGGGCATCATCAGGTCCAGGAGGATCAAATCGGGGCGCTGCCGCTCCAAAAGGAGGACCGCCTCCGTGCCCGAGTAGGCCCGCAGGACGGCGTAGCCCTCCTGGGTCAGCAGCTCCTCCAGCATATTGCCGATGTGGATATCGTCGTCGATGACTGCGATGGTTTTCATGGCGGGCCTCCCGGTGAATCAAGATGGTGTGTCCATATTGTACCCCAAACAGTCAGAAGACGCAAGCAGGGGGATGTTTGGACTGGAAATTCACCGGCGCGTGTGCTATAGTATCTGTAAAATAACACAGCGAGGAGGAGGGCGCGATATGGGATATCGTCTGGCGGTGTGCGATGATGAGCAATCGTACTCCGATTATGTGGCCGATTTGGCGGGCCGCTGGGCGGAGCTGGCCGGAACTCAGGTGGAGGTGGAGCGCTTCCCCTCAGCGGAGGCGTTTTTGTTCCGCTATGAGGAGCGAAAGGACTTCGATGTCCTTCTGCTGGACATTGAGATGACGGGAATGGACGGGGTGGAGTTGGCCAAGCGGGTCCGTCAGGAGAGCGAGGACGTTCAAATCGTGTTCATCACCGGCTATACCGACTATATCGCCGAGGGCTATGAGGTGTCGGCCCTGCACTACCTCACCAAGCCGGTAAACGAGGAAAAGCTGTTTCAGGTGCTCACTAAGGCTGTGGGCCGTCTGGCCCGGAACGAGCGCGCCCTCACCCTGGAGCTGCCGGGGGAGACGGTGCGCATTGTGCTGAGCAGAGTGCGGTACATGGATGTGCTGCACAATTACGTCACCGTTCACGCAGACCGGGATTACACGGTGAAGCGGCCGTTAGGAGAGCTGGAAAAGGAGCTGGACGGGCGTTTTTTCCGGGTGGGCCGTTCCTGCGTGCTGAATCTGGCGTACGTTCAGCGGGTAACGCGCACCGAGGTGGAGCTGACCTCCGGCGAGCGCATTGCGCTGCCCCGGGGGCAGTATGAGAAGCTGAACCGGGCCATTGTCCAGAGAATGTGAGGAGGGAATTGTGATGCGGCTGCTGTCCAGGCTGGTTGACAGGCGCATTGCCGCCTATCAGCGGGAGCTCATCGAAATCCACTATGCCGAGGTGGAGAATATGTACCGCCAGATGCGGGGCTGGCGGCACGATTACCACAACCATATCCAGCTGCTGAAGGCCTATGCCGCCCAGGGGGAGTGGGATGCCGTGCTGGCCTATCTGGATGAGGTGGAAACTGACCTGGCCACGGTGGATACGGTGGTCAAAACGGGCAACGCCATGGCGGACGCCATCCTCAACAGCAAGATTTCCCTGGCCCGTGCCAAGCAGATCGAGGTGCGGGTGGACGCCAGCATTCCCGTGGAGCTGGCGCTGTCCGAGCTGGATTTGTGCGTCATCCTGGGCAATCTGTTCGATAACGCCATCGAGGCCAGTCTGGCCCTGCCCAGGGAGGAGCGGCTCATCCGGGTGTATCTGGACATGAAGGGGACGCAGCTCTATATCTCCTTTACCAACTTTGCCGCTGGGGGCAAACGGAGCAAGTCCGGCGGGCGTTTTACCTCGACCAAGGGAGACGGGCATGGGTTCGGTTTGGTGCGCGTTGATACCATTGTGGAGCGCTTGGGAGGCTGGCTCAGCCGCAACAGCGAGGACGGGGCGTTTACCACCGAGATTTTGCTGCCCATCCCCGAGCGTAAAAATCCCCCGTCCGCCCCGCAGGGCATCACGTGAGCGGCGTACAGGCTTTCGTCAGAGGGCCGGTGTGCTGTTTAGCCCCTGAGAAATACAGTTCAGCCCCCGGTTTACACAGCCGGGGGCTTTTGTGCTAAGATACGCTTGAGGTGAGAGACATGGAAAAACCGAAAATTGACAAGCAAAAGCCCGCCTACGGCATGGTCTCCAACTGTGCGTTTATGATTGGCCGGGCGTGGCATAGCTGCAAGGGCGTGCTCAGCGTGTGCGCGGGCATCGTCTTTTGCGGCGTGTCCGCCAGCCTGCTGGAGCTGTTCGTGGTCCCCGCCATCCTGACGGCGCTGGAGCGCGGCGTGAGCACGGGAGAGCTGGTTTGGCTCATCGCCTGGTTCACCCTGGGGATGGTGGGGGTGCGCGCCCTGCGGGAGTATCTGGACACCAACGCCATCTTCGGGCGCATCCTGGTGCGCAGCGGCCTGTGCCTGGACCTGCACATGACCTTTTGCCGCACGTCCTTCCCTCACATTGAGGACCCGGACTATATTAAGCGGATTAAAAAGGCCAGCAGGTGCCTGGACGGCAACGACGACGCCGGAGAGGCCATCTGGAAGACCGTGACCGAGCTGCTGACCAACCTGATCAGCTTCGCCGTCTACCTGCTGCTGCTGTGCCGGGTGGGGCCGTGGGTGGCGCTGCTGTGCGCCGCGCTGTCCGCTGTCAGCTATTTCGCCGGGGAGCGCATCCGCGCCTGGCGCTACCGCCGCCGGGAGGAGGAGGCTGCCCTCCTGCACAAGATGGACTACGTGATTTTTCGCAGCCGGGACATGAAGCTGGCCAAGGACATCCGCATTTTCGGCATCGGCCCCTGGCTGTCGGACCTGTACGACAAATACGCCCGGCTGTTTCAGGACTTCTACGCCAAAAGTATGCGTGTCTATCTGTGGGCCGATCTGCTGGACATTGGGCTGGCCCTTCTGCGCAACGGCGCGGCTTACGGCCTGCTGATAGCCATGGCCCTGCGGGGAGAGCTGGGGGCAGCTGAATTTGTGCTCTATTTTACAGCGGTGAGCGGTTTCAACCAGTGGGTGACGGGCATCTTCTCCGGCCTGGGGCAGCTCCACCGGCAGAGCCTGGAGTTGTCCGTTCTGCGGGAGGTGGCGGACACGCCGGAGCCCTTCCAATTCGCCGACGGCAAGCCGCTGCCGGTGAAGGAAAAGCACCTCTATCAGCTGGAGCTGAGAGACGTGTCCTTCCGCTACCCCGGCGCGGAGCAGGATACCCTATCCCATGTGAACCTGACCATCCGCCCCGGGGAGAAGCTGGCGGTGGTGGGCAAAAACGGCGCGGGCAAGACCACCCTCATCAAGCTGCTGTGCGGCTTCTACGACCCCACCCAGGGCCAGGTGCTGCTGGACGGGGAGGACATCCGGCAGTATGACCGCCGGGACTACTACAGGCATTTTTCCGCCGTGTTCCAGCAGTTCTCGGTGATGGCGGGCACCATGGCGGAGAATGTGGCCCAGACCACGGGGGACAAGGTGGACCTGCCCCGGATGTGGGACTGCCTGGAGCGGGCGGGGGTGGCGGAGAAAATCCGGGCACTGCCCCAGAAGGAGAACACCCATCTGGGCCGGGAGGTGTACCTGGACGGGGTGGACCTGTCCGGCGGGCAGATGCAGCGGCTGATGCTGGCCAGGGCGCTGTACAAAAACGCTCCGGTGGTGGTGCTGGACGAGCCCACGGCAGCCCTGGACCCCATCGCGGAGAGCGACCTGTACCAGCGCTACAGCGACCTGACGGGAACGTGCACCAGCGTGTATATCTCCCACCGGCTGGCCTCCACCCGGTTCTGCGACCGGGTGCTGCTCATTGAGGACGGCGGCATCGCCGAGGAGGGCACCCACGAGGAGCTTTTAAAGCAGGGCGGGCGGTACGCCTACCTGTTCGACATCCAGAGCAAGTATTACAAGAAAGGGGCGGTGGAGGATGAATAAAGAGCTGGTGTGGAAGATGATAGAGTGCGGGCAGCAGAATGCGGCGGCCTGGGGGAAAATTCCGCCGGAGCTGTTCACCTTCGACAGCCGCTGGGGCGAAAACGGGCAGGGGGGTGCGGACCATGACTGAGAAAAAAGAGCGCCTGTCCTTCCGGCAGGCCATGGACTACAGCCGCCGGGGTCTTGCCATCTGGTGGAAGGTGAAGCCGGAGCTTTTGGTCTCCGCCGCGGTGCGGTGGACGGCGGACGCCCTGGCCCCCTATCTGCCCCTGTACTTCACCGCCCGGCTGGTGAACGCCATCGCCGGGGGCGCAGGCGCAGGGGAGGCGTGGTCCACACTGGGGTGGCTGCTGGCTTCCACGGCGGTGGCGGCGACAGTCCGGGCCGCGGTAAAATGCTGGGATGACACCATGCGGTATTCCCACCAGTTTTCGGCCTGGAACCGCATCTTTTTTGACAAGCTGCTGTCCATGGACTTCTGCGATGTGGACGACCCGAAAAACCAGGCCCTGTTCACCCAGATTCAGCAGGCCCGGCAGTGGAACGGCTGGGGGCTGAACAAGCTGTATAGCCTGTTTTCCCAGGCCGTGGGCGCGGCGTTCCGCATTTTGGGGGCGATTGCCCTGTCGGTGAGCCTGTTCACCCTGCCGGTACCGGCGGGCAACCCCCTGGCTTGGCTGAACAGCTCTTGGTGCCTGGCGGGGATGGGAGCGCTGCTGGTGGGGTCTGTGCTGCTGTCCGGCGCGATGTCCAACCGGGCCAACCGCTACTGGAGCGAGTACGACGGCGCCCAGGGAAACCGGGGATTCAGCTTCTTCTACTTCATCGCTATGAGTGAGCGGGAGCGGGGCGCTGACATCCGCACCTACGCCCAGGACAAATTTTTGGAGCAGGCGGGGCGGAGAGATCAGGAGAGCGAGGGCTCCTTCGGACCATGCTCGTCCGTGGGCAGGGCGGGCCGGGGGCCCATGGGGGCGATGTCCGCTGTGTCCGGGGCGGTGTCCCAGGCGTTTATGGGGGTCATCTACCTGTTCGCCGGGCTGAAGGCATTGGGCGGGGCCTTCGGGGTGGGCTCCGTTACTCAGTACGTGGGGGCGCTGGCGGGGATGGCCGAGGGGCTCACCGATCTGCTGGTGATTGTGGGCGAGCTGCGGGCCAACGCCGAATATCTCAAGCTCACCTATGACTTCCTGGATATCCCCAACCGGATGTACCAGGGCAGCCTGACCACGGAAAAGCGCTCCGACCGAAAATACGAGATCGAGTTCCGGGACGTATCGTTTAAATACCCCGGCACGGACATCTGGGCGCTGCGCCATGTGTCCATGAAGTTCGACGTGGGGGAGCGCTTGGCGGTGGTGGGGGAGAACGGCTCCGGCAAGACCACCTTTATCAAGCTGCTGTGCCGCCTGTACGACCCCACCGAGGGGGAAATCCTGTTAAACGGCATCAATATCCGCAAGTACCGCTATGAGGACTATCTGGCTCTGTTCTCCGTGGTGTTCCAGGATTTCAAGCTGCTGTCCCAGCCCCTGGGGCATAATGTGGCCGCCGCCGAGAACTACGACCGGCAGTGTGCGGAGGATTGCCTCAATAAAGCGGGCTTCGGCTCCCGCCTGGCCGAGCTGCCCCACGGCCTGGATACCTGCCTGTACAGGGAATTTGAGGACGACGGGGTGGAGGTGTCCGGCGGCGAGGCCCAGAAGATCGCCCTGGCCCGGGTGCTGTACCGGGGCGCGCCATTTATCGTGCTGGACGAGCCCACGGCGGCCCTGGACCCGGAGGCGGAGGCCGAGGTGTACACCAAATTCAACGACATTGTGGAGGACAAAACCGCCATCTATATCAGCCACCGGCTGTCCTCCTGCCGCTTCTGCGACGAGATTGCCGTGTTTGACCAGGGCCAGGTGGTGCAGAAGGGCGTTCACGACGCGCTGGTGAAGACAGACGGGAAATACCAGGCGCTGTGGGAGGCGCAGGCGCAGTATTATCAAAAAAGGGCGGAGGAGACAGAAATTTAAACGGGCCCGGCCAGGGCCGGGAGCCAGGTGGAACTGCGTCTTGCCAACAGGACGCAGTTCTGCTATAATGGGGGCACAATCAATCATGCCTTGGCTTGGAAGGGAGGCGTCATGCTGTGTCGATGAAAGATAAGATTAAGTCCATCCTATTTGGCACAAGGACGGAAGATACGGTGGATGAGGAACCTCGCGCCCAGCAGGAGCCGGTGGAGGCGGAAGCCTCGAGCGCTGCCGAATTTATCCAGGAGGATCCGGCCCTGATTAAGCTGCCTGGAGATCACCATCTCTACCAGCTTTATAATCTGCGCCGGAAGGAGTCGGGCTATCTGCCCGCGCCCCGATTATGCTTGGATGAGGACGGCGTGCTTCCCCCGGAGCTGGTTCAAAGGGAGAAAAACCGGCTGCAAGGGGCTCTGCGGAGCGTGTGCAGCTTTCGGCTGAAATCCACGAAGAATACCGGGAACAAGCGCAAAAAGGATAAGGATGACGAGGGCGAGGAGGAGAAGCCGGCCGGGTTGGATGCGTTCCCGTGGATTTTTGTCTCCGGCGACCGGCTGTATGCCTGGGTAATGGTGTTTCCGCCTACGGAACAGGGGAAAGAGCTGACCCGCGAGCTGCTGTGGCAGACGCTGGAGGAGCAGGGGATTACCTATGGCGTGGATGAGCGGGTGGTAGACCGGCTGTCCCACGATGAGAATCGGTATTTTACCCTGTTTTTGATTGCCAAGGGTAAGCGTGCGTTCGACGGAAAAAACGGCAATATTGTGGACTACTTTCCCCGCGTTGTGGAACGGGTGCTGGAGGTGGATGAGTATGACCAGGTGGACTATACCGCGCTGAATCTGATCCATAACGTGAAGGAAGGGCAGGAGATCTGCCGCCTGATCCGTCCCACAGAGGGGGAGCCAGGCCGCACGGTGCTGGATCAGGAGATCCCCGCGAAAAGCGGAAAAGCTGTTCCGTTGCCCAAGGGGCGAAACACCGATGTGAGCGAGGACGGCGACGCGCTGGTGGCCTCGGTGGCCGGCCATGTGGAGTTCACCGGCCGCAGCTTCCAGGTCAAGCCGGTGCTGGACATCGCGGGAGATGTGGATTTTTCCACCGGCAACATCAAGTTCCTTGGAGATGTGAATATTAAGGGAGACGTGTTGACTGGTTTTACGGTTCGGGCCATGGGCAGCGTCTGGGTAGGCGGTGTGATTGAGGCGGGCAGTACGGTGGAGGCCGGCGGAGACCTTACTGTGGTGAAGGGAATCCTGGGGGACGGCACCACCACCGTTCGGGCCCACCGATGCATTTTCTCGAAATACATTGAGAACGCCACCATTTATGCCCGTGAGAACCTCCAGACCGACGCCATTATCAACGGCAACATATACTGCGACGGGGATGTGCTGGTCCGTTCCGGCCGGGGTACGATTATGGGCGGACGGGTCTGGGCGGCCAAAAAGGTGAGCGCCACCGCCGTGGGGTCCAAGTCGGAGTGCCGGACGGCCATCGCGCTGGGCGGCCTGCCCTGCACCAATTTTGAGCGGGAGCAGGTACAGCGGGAGCTGAAGGAACTGGAGATGGAGATGGAAAAGCTGGAGTGCCAGCTGGACAGCCCGGTGAAGGCCAGCTTGATCAGTAAGGTTCGGGTGAAGCTGAACACAGCGGAGCTTCGGCTACAGCAGCTGGAGGAAGACCTTCAGGATATTCAAGAGGAATTGAAGGAGCGGGAGGAAGGCCGGCTGGAATGTGGCGTGGCCTATGCCGGGACGGAGATTTCCATTGACGACGAAATGATCCGTTTGCGGCGTGAGGAGCACCAGTGCATCGCTAAGATGGTGTGCGGTGAGATTATTGTGATGTAACCCTGCCCAGCGGCAGGTCAGATCAAAGCAAAGAAAAAAGGGGCGGCTTTTATGAAGAAAAGAATCATGGTGGTGGATGACTCCCGAATTATGGAGCTCCAGATTCGGAAGCTTCTGGAGGGCACCGACTATGAGGTGGCAGCTTATTGTGAAAATGGCGAGGATGCGATTGCCCGCTATGACGAGGTTCAGCCGGATGTGGTGACAATGGATATCATCATGCCGGGGATCGATGGGCTGGAGGCGGCTCAGGTCCTCATGTACGAGCATGACGAGGCCAGGATTATCATGATTTCCTCTCTGGGAGATGATGAGATGCTTCAGGAGGTTTACGGCATTGGCGCTCAGGGTGTGCTCTTTAAGCCATTGACCCGGGAGGCGCTTTTGGGAGCGCTGAAAAAGGCGCTGGGTTAGGGAAAACAAGGTTACATAAAAAAGCGGCGGAACATCCAACCTGGATGCCCGCCGCTTTTCTGTTAAAAATCCTCAAACCCAAAGGGTACGCGCTGCTGCCGTTGCTGTTGACGCTGTTGCCGCTGCTTTTTCCGCTGGATATCCTCCTCCGCCTGCTGGAGCAGGTCGTCTAAGGAGAGCGTGTTGGACGCGCCCTCCACTTCCAGAATGCTGTACTGGAAGCTGCACCGGTGGCCGAATACCTTGCTGTCGTCCCGCTGGAAGGTGGCGAGAATCTCGTCCATTTTCCGCTCGATGAGGTGTTTGACGTTGCCGGTGAGCATCAGGCAGAAATGGTCGTCTTCAATTCGGACAAAGGTGTCGCTGCTGCGGAAGTGCTTTCGGACAATTTCCACGAAATTCTGGATATAGGCGTCCCCCACCTTGCGGCCATGGGTGTTGTTGATCTCGGCCACGCCCTCCAGGTCCAGGTAACACAGGGTGATGTCCAGATGTTCTTGCAGCACCAGCCCCATAAACTCCTGTAGGAACAGGTGGTTGCGCACGCCGGTGTCCATATCCTGATAGACATCGTCGCTGAGGTGGCGTGCGTTCATCTTTTCTGCGGTGACATCCATGACAATGTGGACGCAGGAGGGCCGCTCCTTCCACTCGATGGGGAAGGAGATGATGCGGTAGCAGCGGTGCTTGCTCTCCTCCTCCTGCTCCCAGACGCGATATCGTTCGGAATCGTCCCATTCCAGGAGCATGGACTGGATGGGGAGGCGGTGCTGACAGCTGTCGCAGTAGACGTTGGACTCGGCACTGCCGTGGGCTCCCTTGTTGCAGTGGACGATCTCCCGGGTTTCTCGGTCAATCACCAATAGCCACTCGTCCCGCTGGCTCAGCAGCTCCACCAGCATCTCGGTGTAGCCCTCAATGATTTCGGCCCGCCGGCGGGCCAGCTGAATCTCCCGCTTCAGCTGCTCCTCCCGTTCCTGCAGCTGCCGGGTCATGGCCTGAAAGGTCTCCTGGAAGGAGGCCAGCGCGTTCCCCAAAGGACGGCAGGGGTGGCTGAGCCGGTCCACGTTCAGGCGGGCCTGCCCCGCGCCGCGCAGGATATCCTCCAGGTACTGGCTCAGCTGCTGGCAGCTCTCGTCAATGGTCATCTGTGGTTCCCCCGCCAGGGGATATGCCGGCGAATCGCGCTCCGGCAGGTTCATTTTGTTGTTTTCCTGCTCCATTTGGTCACATATCCTTCCGTTCTTGCTGCACCTTAATATGTGCTCTATTATATTGTATCACGCTTTTTATAGAAGTTCAATAGCCTATGCCCCCAGCAGTTTTTGCCGGTTGAATTGGAGGGTATAGAGCTGGAAATACCGGCCCTTCTGGGCCAGTAGCTCCTGGTGGGTGCCCCGCTCCAAAATCTCCCCGTGGGAGAGAACGATGATTTGGTCGGCGTGCTGGATGGTGGACAGGCGGTGGGCCACAATGAGCATGGTGCCGATGTTGCGCATTTTCTCCAGGGAGTCCTGGATGAGCAGCTCGGTTTCCGTGTCGATGTTGGCGGTGGCCTCGTCCAAAATCATCACATCGGGGCGGTGGAGGATGGTGCGCACAAAGCTGAGCAGCTGCCGCTGCCCGGCGGAGAAATTGCCGCCCCGCTCCCGGACCTCCTCATCCAGCCCCCGGTCCATTTTGCTGATGAAGGAATCGGCGTTCACATAGCGGCAGGCGTCCCATATCTCCTGATCGGTGAAGCCCTCTTCCCGGAGGACGATGTTGCTGCGGATGGTGCCGGAGAACAGGAACACGTCCTGAAGCATCTGACCAAAACGGCGGCGGAGGGAGGAGATTTTGATGCGCCGGATGTCTATGCCGTCGATGAGAATCTGCCCCTTCTGAATGTCGTAATTCCGGCAGATAAGGGACAGAATGGTGGTTTTGCCCGACCCGGTGGCCCCCACAAAGGCCACGGTCTGCCGGGGGTCCACATGGAAGGACACACCCTTGAGCACCCACTCGTCCGGCTTGTAGGCGAACCATACGTTCCGAAATTCGATTTCGCCCCGCAGGCTGTCCAGCTCGATGGCATCCGGCTCGTCCACCACCTCCGGCTCCATGTCCAGCACGGTGAAGATTTTCTCCGCCGAGGCGAAGGCGGATTGGAGCTGGTTGAACTGCTCCGCCAGGGTCTGGATGGGGTTGAAAAACTTGGAGATATAGAGGTAGAAGGAAACGATGGTGCCGCTGGTCATGGCCTGGCCCAGGAAAACGGTATCCTGGATATAGCCCTTGCCGCCCAGGTACAGCAGGCACAGCACGGAGGAGATGTACAGCATATACACCATGGGGCGGAAAATGCCGAACACAAAGGTCTGATTCTGCTTGGCCCGGCGCAGCGCCTCGCTCTTGGCCAGGAACTCGGACAGCTTCCGGTCCTCCTGGTTGAAAATCTGGGTGATTTTGATGCCGGACAGGTTTTCCGACAGGAAGGTGTTGATATCGGTGGTGCGGTCCTTCACCACCCGGTGGACCTTCCGGGTGAAGGTGCGGAAGATGACGGTGAACAGCACCAGGAAAGGCACGAAGCACAAAATCATCAGGGTGAGGGCGTAGTTGAGCATGAGCATAGCCGCCAGTACGCCCACCACGATAAAGGCGTTTTTCACCATGTTTACCAAGATGTTGGTGAACATCATGGAGATGGCGTTGGTGTCGTTGGTGACGCGGGTGACCAGCTTGCCCACGGGAATCTGATTGAGCTGATCGTGGGACAGCCCCTCGATGTGGGTGAATAAATTTTCCCGCAGGGCGGAGAGGATTTTCTGCCCGGTTTTTTGGAGAATGATGGCCTGAAAGTAGGTGCATACCATGGAGACGATGAGGATACCGGCGTACAGCGCCACCCAGCGCAGCAGGGCGGAGGGCTCGAAGCGGTTTTTAATGAGCTCCTCAATTCGGCCCACAATGAGGGGGGAGGCCAGGTCGTAGGCGATGGAGGCCAGCATGATGACCAGCACCAGCAGAAACTCCTTTTTATAAGGTAGCGCATATTTTGCCAGCCGGCGGATGATCTCACCGTCGGGGATGTGGCGGTCAAAGTCGGGGACGGTTTTACGGTGCCGGTCCCACCACCAGGCGAGCAGGAAGATGAGGGAGAATACGCCCACGACAGCGCCCACAAAGAGAAGCGGCAGATATTCACGCATTGTGCTTGGCTCCCTCCTCCTCTAATTTTTGCAGTTCCACCATGCGGTGGTAGGCGGGGCAGGTCTCGTACAGCTCGCTGTGGGGCCCGATGGCGGTGACCCGGCCGTCCTCCAGGAAGATGATGCGGTCCATCTGCTCCACGGTGGAGATGCGGTGAGCGATGAGAATGGTGGTGCGGCCCGTGCGCTGAGCGCGGAGGTTTTGCAGGATCGCCCGCTCCGTCTGGGTGTCCACGGCGGACACGGAGTCGTCCAGAATCAGGATGGGCGCGTCTTTGATGAGGGCACGGGCGATGGAGATGCGCTGCTTTTGCCCGCCGGACACGGTGACGCCTCGCTCCCCTAACACGGTTTCGTAACCCAGAGGGAAATCCCGCACGTCGTCGGCCACCCCGGCCAGTACGGCGGCGTTGACAACCCGGGTCTGATCGGGGATGGTATGGGTGAAGTCCACGTTTCGGGCAATGGTGTCGCTGAACAGGAAGTTGTCCTGGGGCACGTAGGCCGCCGCCTGGCGCACCTCCCGGATGGGGACGGTGTTTACATCGCGTCCGTCCACAAACACGGTGCCGTCGGGCACGTTGCAGATGCGCAGCATCAGGTCCACCACCGTGGTCTTGCCCGAGCCGGTGCGCCCCACGATGCCCACGCTCTCCCCGGCGTGGATGGTGAAGGAGACGTCGCGTAGGGCGTCGTATTCCCCGTCAGGGTAACGGAAGGTGAGGTGGCGGAACTCGACATTCCCCTTGACCGGCCCCAGCGGCGTCACGTCTGGGCGGTCGGCCACGTCCTGGGGGGCGTCCAGCAGCTCGCTGATGCGTTTGAGGGAGGCCCGGCCCCGGCTGGTCATGTCAATCAGCTCAGACACCGCCATGATGGGCCAGATGACGGCGTTGAAGTAGCCGATGAACTCCATCAGCTCTCCCGCGTTGAACTCCCCCCGCCAAACCAAATAGCCGCCGTAGCCCAGGATGATGCAGACAACCGACTCCACAAACAACGTCACCAGAATGCGCAGCAGCACGGAGGAGCGGGTGAAATCCACGTTGGCCTCCTCGTTTTCCCTGTTGAGGGCCCGAAAGGCCAGCAGCTCCTTGCTCTCCTTCACGAAGGCCTTGATGACGGAAATGCCGGAGAAGCTCTCCTGAGAGAAATCGGACAGCTTGGAAAAGGCCGCCTGGCGGATGTCCCACTTTTTCATCATATACCGGCCCACCACCGCGCTGGACGCCAGCAGCAGCGCCATGGGGATCATGGCCAGGGTGGTCATCAGCGGGTCCATCCGCCACATATGGTGGACGGACAGCCCGCCCAGCAGCACCGCGTCAAAAAACATGAGAAAGCCGAAGCCGTAGCACTCCTGCACCGTCTCCAGGTCGTTGGTGAACAGGCTCATCAGTCCGCCCACCTTGTTTTCCTGGTAGAACTGGCGGGACAGGTCCTTGGCGTGGTCGAACATCTCGTTGCGCAGGTTGGTCTCCACCTTGATGGCCGCGCCGAAAATGCACACCCGCCACAAAAAGCGGCCGAATACCATGGCGATGACAATCCACACCATGGGCAGGCAGATGCGGTCCAGCAAGAAGTCCATGTCAAAGGGGACTGCCGCGCCGTCCACGATGACATAGCCCTGGTTCACGCCGTTGATGACCTGCTGGTACAGGTTGGGGACGATGAGCTGGATATAGTCCACCAGGATCAGGGCGGCCAGCCCGAAAAGAAGCCACCCAGCGTACTTAATATAATATCTGTTGATGTATTTTCCGAAGATCACGCTGATTTCCTCACTTTCCGGGGATGAGCTCAGAGGCCGCCGCCGGAGAGAAGCGGGCCAGCGCTTCATCCAGGGCGGCGTAGAATTGGGCGATGTGAGAGCCGTCCACCAGGGCATGGTTGACCAGCAGGGTGACGGGCATGAGAATTTTCCCGTTTTCCTCACCATACCGCCCCCAGGTGAGGCGGGGGTTGCTGTCCGCCGGGACAGGGGTGGGTTGGCGCAGGGCGGCGTAATTGATCCAGGGCAGGGAGGAGACGAACAGCAGGCTTAATGCGTCCTCCCCGTCGTCCAGGCCGCCGCAGGCCTTGGCCTGCGCCTGGGCGGTCAGGGCGGCGGGCAGATAGTCCTCAAAGGGCTGCATACAGTTGAGGCGGCAGTAGCTGTAGGTGCCGTCCTCCCGCATGACGGTGTGGGAGGTGTCGCAGGTGGAAAATTCCACCGGCCTGCCGTTCACAATGCGCTGGCGCAGCTGGGGCACAGCGTTGGCCGCCCGCCCGGCGCAGTACAGAAAGCTGAGGAAAAAGGGCAGCCGGTCCCTCCGGCACACGGTGAAAAAGGGGGTGAGCTCCACCTGAGCCGTCACCCCGGCGTATGGGTCGGGCATGGCGTGGAAGTATTCAAAGTGCGCCCGCCGGGGATAGCGCTCCCAGTCGATGAGGCGATAGTTCATAAAATTTCCCCCTTATCAGATTGAAAGACCGCGGCGCAGAAGGGCAGAGCCTGGGAGAAGCTGGGGCAGGCAGTGCGGGAGGAGCGGAACTCCGGCGCTTTTTATAAAAAAACGCCGGAGCAAGCGATATGAAGCTTGCTCCGACGTGGTACGCCCGAAGGGACTCGAACCCCCAACATTCAGAACCGGAATCTGACGCTCTATCCAATTGAACTACGGGCGCGTCTCCTTGACACCTGCATAGTATAGCAGATATTCCCGCAGTTGTAAAGGGGGAATTGGGAGTTTTTTTATGTTTGATGGGAAAGACCGGTTTCCGCCGGCTGAGACACGGCGCGGCAGGCGTCGTCATACATCCGCCGGCAGGCGTTTTGCCGGCCCTGGACAAAGGCCTGGCGGATGCTCCGCACGGTCTCCGCGTCTCGAAGTCTGGCGGTGAGCAGGGGGGAGAAGCGCTTGCCCTCCAGCTGGATGGCGGCCTGGACAGCCTCGTCCAAGCTCTTTGTCCGCCCCGTGTACAGCCCGGTAGTGTGAGTTGTGTTTTCCAGCCAGCTGATCAGGCTGATCACGTCCACCATCTGCCGGGAGGGGCACTCCAGCCGCCGATAGGCGTCAGGATAGCCATGGGAGCCGTCGTACCAGGCGTGGTGGCCCAGGGCGGCGGCAGTGTAGCGCTGGGTGGAGGCGCGGGGGGAGAGCAGGGCCTCGCCGGCCAGGGTGTGCAGGCGCGCCATTTCATATTCGTAGTCAAACCATTGCCGGGCAGTGCGGGAGTACAGCTCAATCACGTTTATTTTTCCCACGTCGTGGAACAGGCCGCAGCTCATGGCGAAGGACAGAAGCTCCCTGTGTTTTTCCTCTGGGTCCTGAATGGCCCGGATGAAGTGGATATCGTCAAAAAATCCGGGCTCGTCCTCCCAGATGATTTGGCACAGGGCGCGGGCGGCCTCGCCCACCACATGGGAATGAATGTAAATCTCCGGCGCAAAGCGCAGCAGGAGCATTTGCAGAAACCCACCGTAGGGGATGCTGTGGTCTGTTTCCACGTAGGTATAGGCCAGCTGGCGGAGAAAACGGAACAAAGGGCCGTCTCCCTGGGCCTGTGGAAAGGCGTCCACATAGTCCGCCACCCGGCGGTAGAGGCCCTCCACATAGTCCGCCCGGGCGGGTACCCGCTCGGGGTACTGGCACAGATACTGGCAGTAGAAGGCGGGCAGAGAGATGACGCCGTACATCCCCTCGGGGGAGAAGTCGCCGGTGTCGGCAGTATCCATCAGCTCCTCCATTTTGTTCAGCAGATAGTCCAAATCCAAGATGCCGCAGTAGTACTGGATGGCGTGGTACAGGAAGGCGGACTTGGCAGGAAGGGGCTTGTTTTCCTCCTTGGCCTGCTGAATCTGCTGGTGGTAGACGATATACACCGAGTCCATGATATCCGCCATGTCCTGGGCGGACATAACTTTTTCTTTGCTATAGGAAATGCTGGAGGACATATTTTGATGGGTCAGATAGATGAACCGCGCCCAGGGGAGCTGCGGGGCCTTTTTCTGATACTCCTGATCCTGTAAGATTTGCAGGGTCTTTTTGATGAGATGTACCTTTTCGCCGGGGGAGCCGAACTGCCCCAGGGAGATATTGGCCCGGCAGCGCAGGATATAGCTCCGGGTCTCCATATCGTCGATCTCGTCATAATATTTAAGGTAGGCGGCCCCCTCCGTGAAGCACAGCCGCATTTGGACCATATACTTTTCAATGTCTGACAGCTCCAGCCCCACCAGTTTGTTGCAAGCGCAGTTGCGCCCCATGCCCAGCCAGTACAGGTGCCGGATCATGGCGGCGCGGTTGCGCCGCTGCCGGGCCAGGGTGAGCAGGGCCAGGCGGATTTGGCAGAACAGGCCCGCGTCCAGCTCCGTCCGGCCATCGTAGAGCCGAGAGGAGAACTCCTCCAGCTCCTCCAGCGTGGCGGCGTCGGCGGACAGAAGATTGTCCAGCACGGGAAACAGCCCGCCTCGCAGCAGCTCCATGCTGCGCTTTGACGCCTGGGTGATACGCTCCTCGTTCTCCAACAGGAGGGCGGCGTATTGTTCAAAAGTGAGCCCGTCCGGCTTTTTCCAGGCGGCGAGGTCGGCGGCCTGCTTAATGTTGGAAATATATTCCTCTTGGTATGGCTGCACAGAACGTCACTCCCCTCGCGCGCCGCCGGACAGGGGGGCCAGCCGGTCGTGAAGGATTTCCAGCAGACGGTCCAGGTCCACCGGCTTGGCGAGGTGGCTGTTCATACCGGCCTGCCGGGACTGGCGCACGTCTTCCACAAAGGCATTGGCGGTCATCGCCACAATCCACACGGTTTTGGCGTCCGCCCGGGGCAGGCTGCGAATGCGGCGGGTGGCCTCGTAGCCATCCATCACCGGCATCTGGATATCCATAAAAATCAGGTCATACCAGCCGCAGGGGGACTGCTGGAAGCGCTCCACCGCCTGCGCGCCGTCTCCCGCTACCTCCACCTGTACGCCGGTAAGGCCCAGCAGCTCGGTGGCAATTTCCTGGTTGAGCTCGTTGTCCTCCACCAGCAGGACCCGGCGGCTGCTGTAGTCCGCATCCGTCCCGGCGGGGGACAGCTCGCCCGCGCCCTCCGCTCCGGTCAGGGCGGACAGGGTGTTCATCAGGCGGCTGCGGAACAGAGGGCAGGGGACAAAGGCGCTCACGCCCGCGCGGGTAGCCCGGTACTCTATCTGAGCCCAGTCCTCCTCGGACACCAGCAAAATGGGGAAGCCCGGTCCGGCCAGCTGCCGGACGTGGGCCGCCGCGTTGAGGGGCGGCATATCCGCCAGCTCCTGCCCCAGCAGCAGGGCGCAGGGCATTCGGTTTTCATACTGGGCCTCGGTGAGCCAGGTGACGGCGTCCAGCCCTGTGGTCACATGGACGGGTTCCAGCCCGCCTTGGCGCAGGTATTCCATGATTTGAGCGGCGCGGTCGGACCGGCTCTCCGCCACCAAAACGCTCTGCCCCGTGGGCACGGGCTGGTCCGTCTGCTCCAGGCGGGAGATGGGGATGGGCAGCGAGATGTGGAACAGGCTGCCCTTGCCCTCCACGCTGTCCACCTGGATGCTGCCCTCCATGCTGTCCACCAGCCGCTTGACGATGGACATACCCAGGCCCGTGCCTTCAATGCGGCTGATAGTGGTGTTTTGCGCGCGCTCAAAGGGGAGAAAAATGCGCTGCAAAAACTCCTGGCTCATGCCGACGCCGTTGTCCCGGCAGGAGAAGTCCAGCCAAACCGCAGGGCCGTCGGGGTGATCCGGGGCGGGGCGCTGAGAGAAGCGCACCTGGATTGCGCCGCCGTCCTGGGTATATTTTACCGCGTTTCCAATGATGTTTACCATGATCTGGCGCAGGCGGAGGGGATCGCCCACCAAACTCTCCTCCAAGACTTCTCCAATATCCATGGAGAGGGTCTGATTCTTTTGAGCGGTCTGGGGGCGGACGATGACGGCAATGTCGTGCACCAGGTCGGCCAGAGAGAATTCGGTTTTGCTCAGCGTCATGCGGCCGCTGTCAATGCGGGACATATCCAGCACGTCGTTGACCAGGCTCATCAGATGGGTGGAGGCGGTTTTGATCTTGTTCAGGCAGTCCTGTACCCGGGCCTTTTCGTCGATGTGGGCCAGGCCGATGGAGGTCATGCCCAGGATGGCGTTCATGGGGGTGCGGATGTCGTGGGACATATTGGATAAAAAGCGGCTTTTCGCCTGGTTGGCGTCCTCCGCCTCCCGCAGAGCGGCCTCCAGCGCCGCGTTTACCCGCGCCAGCTCCTCCTGCTCGTCAGAGGAGCGGTTGAGCACCCACAGAGCGTGACCGGCGTCCAGCTCCCGCCGGTCCACCACCAGGGCTTGGGCGGCCTGCTCCGGCGGGCACTGAAGAAGCTGGGGCAGGGAGAGGCCGGTGAGAAGGCAGGCGGCGCTGTCCGCAAACAGGATTTGGGAGCCTTCCTGTCCGCATTGAACCACCAGATGCCCGGCAGCTTGGTGGATGTTTTCCAGAGAGATATGTTCCATAGTCAAAACCCCGCTCAGTCTCAAGTGTTTTGGTGGTCCGGGTGGTTTGGAGCGCAAAATTGCACCTTTGGCGCGATGCAGCAACATTTTTTATAGTATACCACAGGAAAAGCAGAAAATCTACTCCAATCACTGGCGTGATGTGGTTTGATATCAAGTTTTTTCCATGAACGGCCCTGCCGGGCTGGCGTTTTAGCCGCAGCCGGGGAGCGGTAAATATTTTTTACAAGGGGTTGACAAGAGTGGGCGATTGTAGTAGTCTAATAGCAGGCGGGTCGATTATCATAGACCCAAAAGGCGGATAGGCCGGAGCGGCCGCGTCCGCAGCCTTAGACCGAGAAAGGAGGAGCCCCTATGACAGAATGCTTGACGTCCCTGTTTTCCTCCCTGGGGCTTCTGGGAGAGATGAGCGTGACTGCGGCCTATGCCGCCGGGGTGGTGCTGGTGGTGCGGCTGCTGCTGAAAAAGCGGGCCCCCCGCCAGGTGGTGTGCCTGCTGTGGCTGGTGGTGTTTGCCCGGCTGCTCATCCCGGTGTCTCTAAAGAGCCCGATGTCCATTGTCCCCAACGCCATTGCAGGGCAGGAGCAGGTGTGGTATTCTGAAGAAACCCCGCCGCTCCCCGGCGCTGTTCAGACCCCGCCGGTGCAGCTGGGGGATGGGGCGCAGGTCCCTGTGCTCACCGCCCCTGATAACGCGGTTCCCGCTCCGCCGCCGGCGGCGCAGGCTGCGTTCCCCTGGCGGGCGGCGGTGGCCGGGGTGTGGCTGGCCGGAGCGGTGGTGATGGGCGGGGCAGGGCTGCTGTCCTACCTGCGGCTGCGCCGCCGGCTGTGGGACGCCATTCGGGCCAGAGACGGCGCCTGGGAGCACCCTGCGGTGGGCTCTCCCTTTATTTTGGGGCTGTTCCGGCCAAAAATCTACCTGCCTGTGGGGCTGGTGGGCCGGCCCCGGGAGTTTATCCTGTGCCATGAGCGGGCCCATCTGCGGCGGCTGGACCACATCGTCAAGCCCCTGTGCTGGGTGGCGCTGGCGCTGCACTGGTTCAATCCTGTGGTGTGGGCGGCGTATATCCTTATGAGCCGGGACATTGAGGCCGCCTGCGACGAGGCGGTGATCCGCCAACTGGGCAGCGCGGTGAAGGCGGACTACTCCAAAACGCTGCTGGCTCTGGCCACCGGCAGGCGGATTCCCGCGCCCTGCCCCCTGGCCTTTGACGAGGGGGACGCCAAGGGACGGATTAAAAACGTGCTGCGCTATCGCCGCCCCGCCCTGTGGATTGTTGTGGTGAGTGTGCTGGCCGTGGCGCTGGCGGCGGTGTGCCTGCTCACCGACCCGGTGGACGCCAACGCCCCGGACGGCGGCCCGGACGCGGATGCCAGCGCCTCGCCCTCCCAGTATCCGGACGAGAACGGCGTTCTCGATCCCTGGATGCGGGACGTGCTCAGCGGGGAGGGGATGTTCTCTCTGAACGGGACAGCGCTGGATATCGGCCGGCTGGCCCAGGCGTTTTACGGCGGTAGCCAGGACGCCCCTTCCGTTACCCTGTCCCGCTTCGCCGTGATTGACCTGGACCGGGACGGCGTCAACGAGCTGGTGGTGTGGCCCGGCATAGACGGGGACGACTCAGTGGAGCAGGTATCCGTGGTGGGCTATCTCATCCTGCGCCAGCAGGGGGACGAGGTGCTGGGGTATCAGCCCGGTTTCCGTACCTTTGCCTACTTAAAAGAGGACGGCACCTTCCACTGGAGCGGCAGCGCCTTCAACTGGGGTTACGGTGTCATGCGGTTTACCGAGGATGGCTTTGAGGTGGACGACGTGACCTGGTGCGAGGTGCGGGACCCGGAGGAGAACAGATACTTTGTGGACCGCCTGCGGGCGGAGGAGGAGGAATTTTTCGCCGCCGTGCAGGCCCAGGACGACAAGCCGGACGTGCAGTGGTATCTCTACCACTACCAAAACCCCATGGCTACGGACATCGCCCTGCCCATCCCCCTGGACGAGCAAGACCTGTCCATCCCCGTGCCCGATTTCCTGGGCACGGAGCAGCAACTGCTCTACCGCCAGGCCTTCGCCATGTACTCCCATATTTTCGGAGCCAGCACCGAGAGCGTGGACGAGTGGCCCGCGGCCTACGGCTTCCCGCCGGAGAAGGTTGTGGAGCGCAACGGGATGCAGTACACCCCCTCCACGGGGCGGTACGGCCGGTGGGAGAATTTTGAGGAGGCGGTGCTGTCCGTGTTCACCCCCCGCCTCTGGGCCCAGCGCAACTCCTGGGGAGAGGGCGTCCCCGTCTACACCGACATCGACGGCAGACTGTACTACATCGCCGCCGCCCGGGGCAGCTACGGCTACAACGACAATTTCCCCGTCACCTTCGAGCTGGCCCGGCGCACCGAGGACGAAATTGTCTTTGTCATGACCGGCTACTACTCCGAGCCCTATCCACGGGAGGGGGAGAGCGGTGAGGAGCGGGACGCCCGGCTGGCGGCGGATTACGAATACTCCATCGACTTCCCCATGCGCATGGTGAAGACGGAAAACGGCTGGCGGTTTGACGAGTTCTACTGCGCCTATACCGACAACGCCGTGCCCCCCTTCAGCGGCCGGAAGGTGCCCAATATGCACACCGCCCAGCCCGCCGGAGAGGAGCCGCACAACGGCTGGCTGCTGGCGGCCACCCAGCAGTGGGAGCAGGAGTGGGGCGCGGACTATATCGAGCTGCGCCAGACAGGGAAGGAGCTCACCCTGACGTGGGGGGAGGAGGACTACCCCATCACGGAGGACGCCAGCGCGGACCAGGCGGGCCGGTACTGGATCGACATGGCCTGCGGGGACTACGACGGCGACGGCGACACCGAGGTGGTGCTGCACTACAGCAACTACAACCGGGGCAGTTGGTCCATTGTGGTCCTGTACGACAGGTCGGGCGGCCGGCTGCTGCGCAGCCAGGTGGACACCAACGAGCTGGCGGCGGCCTTTGGGCAAAATACGGTGGCGGCCTATAGCCGAAACAGCCGCACCCTCACTGTCACGTATTCCCACACGAAGGGGCACATGGACGACCCGGATTACGACCGCCGCCTGATTACCGGCAGCTGCGTGCTGCCCGAGGGCTTTTTTGCGGGGCGGGAGGCGCTTCAGGACGCCAATCTGTGCCCCTGGATCTACTCTGCGGGGGTGTCCTCCAAAATGGAGTACAGCGACTCCGCTCAGGTGGCCTGTAAATTGTATTTTGTGATGAGTCTTTATCTGGCGGACGACAGCCTGCGGGGGAAAATTGTGCGTGAGGTGCAGGATGCTGAGCACATGGTGGAGACCCGCGTGGGCGCCATGACCTTCGCTCTGGAGTACGACGGGGCGGGCTTCACGGTGACGCCGGCGGAGGAGCTCGATTTGGAATACCCTCAGCCTTGATGAAAGAAGAACTGGGAGCGCCCCGCGGGGCGCTCCCTTTCGGCGTTGTCCATAAGCGGGGCGGCAGCTGGCCGTGTCGGATTTGTAGGAGTGCCAAATTTCAGAAATCCGTTTCCTTTTGGGGGAGAGCTGTGCTATACTGTCCCTATATGCGGAATTTACAAAAGGAGCTGTGGAAAACGATGAAATTAGGAATTGTGGGTCTGCCCAACGTGGGCAAGTCCACTCTGTTCAACGCCATCACCAACGCCGGCGCGGAGAGCGCCAACTACCCCTTCTGCACCATTGACCCCAATGTGGGCATGGTGGCCGTGCCGGACAGCCGCCTGGACTGGCTGAGCGACTTCTACAAGCCCAAGAAGACCACCCCCGCGGTGGTGGAATTTGTGGACATCGCCGGGCTGGTGAAGGGGGCCAGCCGGGGGGAGGGCCTGGGCAACAAGTTTTTGGCCAACATCCGGGAGTGCGCCGCCATTGTCCACGTGGTGCGCTGCTTTGACGACGAGAACGTGATCCACGTGGAGGGCTCCACCGACCCCATCCGGGACATGGACATCATCGACCTGGAGCTCATCATGGCCGATGTGGAGATGGCCGACCGGCGCATCGACAAGGCCCGGAAGGCCGCCAAGGCGGACAAGAAATTCAACCACGAGGCGGAGGTGTTCGAGGGCCTGCGGGATTGGCTGAACGACGGCAAATCCGCCCGGTCCTATCTGGGCGAGGTGGACGAGGAGGACGCCGGCCTCATCGCCACCAGCGAGCTGCTCTCCCTCAAGCCGGTGATCTACGCCGCCAATCTGGACGAGGACGGCTTTGCAGACCCGGCGGGGGTGCCCTATTACAACCAGGTGGCGGAGCGGGCGGCGGCCGAGGGAGCCCAGGTGATCCCCGTGTGCGCCAAGCTGGAGGCGGAGATCGCCGAGCTGCCCGCCGACGAGAAGGCCATGTTCTTGGAGGATTTGGGGATCGTGGAGTCCGGCCTGGACCGGCTCATCGGCGCCAGCTATACGCTGTTGGGCTTGATCTCCTTTCTCACCTCCGGCGAGGACGAGTGCCGGGCGTGGACCATCACCCGGGGCACCCGCGCCCCCCAGGCGGCGGGCAAAATCCATACCGATTTCGAACGGGGCTTCATCCGGGCGGAGACGGTGGCCTTCGAGGACTTGAAGGCCTGCGGTTCCATGGGGGCGGCCCGGGAGAAGGGCCTCATCCGCTCCGAGGGCAAGGAGTACGTGGTGCAGGACGGGGACATCATCCTGTTCCGGTTTAACGTGTAATAGAGAAAAAGGCGGACGTGTTAAAAACCGTCCGCCTTTTAAAATGGCACGTCGCCGTCCTGTTCCGCCTCCGGCTCCGGGGCCAGGGCGGCCACTGTCACCGCGTCCCGGCCGTACTTGGCCCGGATGGCGTCCATGGTGCGCTCCAGCGTCTCGATCCGCTGCCGTTTTTGAGGCGCGCCGGATTGGAACAGGTCCAGCTGCTCCGCTGCTTCCCCCTCTGGAATCAGGTTGTGGGCGGTGAGGGTGAGAGCCCGGATGGGCGCGCCCGACTTCCAGCTGCGCTCCAAAATGTCCAGGGCGGCGCGGGACAGCTCCCGGGCGGTGTTGGCGGGGGCGGGCAGGGGCTGCTGCCGGCAGATATCCTTGAAATTGGGGTCCCGGATGGTCACCTGAAGGGTGGCGGCCTTCATCCCGTGCCGGCGCAGGCGGATGGCCACCTGGTCGGCCAGCAGGGCGATCCCCCGGCGGACCTCCTCCCGGCGGGTGAGGTTGCGGGGAAAGGTCTCGCCATTGCCCACGGATTTGGGCGGCATATAGCTTCCCGCCGGGGCCACCGGGCTGTTTTCCAGGCCGTTGGCGTAATTCCACAGCTGCCCGCCCTGCTTGCCCAGCAGCTCCACCAGGGCGAAGCGGTCAAAGGCGGCCAGGTCTCCAATGGTGGACACGCCGTACTGTGCCAGCACCTTGGCCGCCGCCCGGCCCACATACAAAAGGTCGGTGACGGGAAGGGGCCAGACGATGCGCTGAAAGTTATCCACGGTGATAACGGTGGTGGCGTCCGGCTTTTTGTAGTCGCTGCCCAGCTTGGCGAACACCTTGTTGAAGGACACCCCCACGGAGATGGTCAGCCCCAGCTCCTTTCGGATAGTATTCCGGATGCGGTCGGCCAGGGCCTGCGGATCGCCGCCGAACAGGTGAAGGGTGCCCGTCACATCCAGCCAGCTCTCGTCGATGCCGAAGGGCTCGATGAGGTCGGTGAAGCGGTCATAGACGGCGTTCACCTGCTTGGAGTATTCCCGGTACAGCCCGTGGTGGGCGGGGAGGAGGACCAGGTCCGGGCACTTCTGCCGGGCTTGCCAGATGGTCTCCGCCGTGCGCACGCCCAGCTTTTTGGCGGGCTCGTTTTTGGCCAGGATGATGCCGTGGCGGCTGCCCGGGTCGCCGCACACCGCCGTGGGAACTGTGCGTAGCTCTGGGCGGGAGAGCAGCTCCACCGAGCAATAAAAGCTGTTGCAGTCACAGTGATAGATGACCCGGTCCATGGTACGTCCCCCCTTTTGGAATAGTATACACCATCAGTTTGCATATGTCAAACTATTGTTCTAAAAAATTCTGGCATTGATGGGGATTATGTGGTTTGGGGCTGTGGCGGCATACCGTGGGAGATGATGAATCCACATCGGTACAAATTCAAGCCCCCTCCGTGGGAGCGGAGGGGGCTTGAATTTGTGTTGCTTACCCGATGAACTGCACGCTGTTCACGCATACGAAGTACAGCCGGTTGTTGGCCTCGTTGGCCAGCACCAGCACATTGCCCATGGTGCCCAGCAGCTGGGCGTTGCGCAGCACCAGCAGCCCCGCCGTCAGGGATACCCGGCGGCTCAGGTTGTTCTGGGCCAGGGTGGACAGCAGGCCGGCGGCGCAGCAGCAGTCCCGGCCATCGCAGGCGCAGGAGCAGGCCGTCTGTCCGCAGGGGGAGCCCACTGGGCTGAGCCGCTGGGTCAGCAGGGAGCGGATGCACCGGAAGTTCCGGGCGGTGGTCTCCTCTGCGGTGAGGTCGCCCTCCGCACAGGCCGCCGCGCTCTGGATCACCACCGCGTCCAGCTGGCACAGGTTCACCTGTTGGGCGGTGAGGGAGCAGTGCTTCCCGGAAGGCGTATATACCTCGGCGTCCACATCCAGCAGGTCGCAGCTGCACGGGGCGAACCGGCGGAAGCTGCCCGACAGGCTCCCCAGGTTGTCAAACGTGCCATAGGGGCAGGGCGGAGAAGGCGGAGCGGGCCTGCGCTCGGCGTCCGCTTCCCCGGCATCGTCGTCTCTGGGTTTTCCGCTCTGGAGAGTGGTCCCGGCGGTGTAGGTTCCGGTGAGGAAGGCGGAGGTGTCGAAGTCCAGCAGGCTGGCGATCCGCTCGTCGCACAGCAGGCTTAGCGCGGCGCGGAAGCTCTGCTTGCAGCAGCAGCCCTCCTCCACCTGGGGGGGCTGGGGGGCGGGAGCCGGAGCGGGGCGGCAGCAGCAGATCATCTGCTGGCAGTATTCCGGCCCTTGGCCGCAGCCCTCGCCGCGGCAGTCGGAGGAGGGGCAGCCGCAGCCGGTGGTAGGTACGGAGGCGGCGCAGCCGCAGCTGGAATGGCAGGGCTGGGGACCGGGGCGCTGGCAGGCCCCGGCGGCGAATTCCTCGGCGGACATGGATGCGCCCGTGGAGGGTTCGTTCCAATAGAATTGACTCATGAGTACGCTCCTTTCACCGGCCCCGGCCCAGGGGGATTCCGCAGTCCCCGCCGAGGCCGGAGTTGGGCGCGGGGGTACGGGCGCAATACCCATCTGGGTGCATTCCAGTCTATGTGCAGGCGGGCAAAGCGGACACAAACGCCGCAACCTGTTGCGCGCCAAGGGGTCTGAGGGGAGAGACACAATATTTGCGAAATATAGCTGGGATATCTTGACACGGACCACAAGATATAGTATTATGATGGAGCGCCCCTCACTGAAGTCTGCATCTGCGCCGGGTCGGGGGGTTCTGCTCTTGGCCCGTATGCGCGCCAAAAGATGGATGTAAGGAAGGGAGCCTACCAATGAAAGTCATTAAAAGAGACGATTCCATTGTGGAATTTGACCGCGCCAAAATCGTAGCCGCCATCCAAAAGGCCAATCTGGCGGTGGACGAGCCCTACCGCATTGACGAGGGGTCCATTGACGCCATTGCCGACGCTGTGGCCGACACCAAGGGCCGCAAGCGCCTGCTGGTGGAGGATATTCAGGACATGGTGGAGACCAAGCTGATGGCCGCCGGCAAGTACGAGCTGGCCAAGGCGTACATCATCTACCGCTATACGCGGGCGCTGGTGCGCAAGGCCAACACCACTGACGAGTCCATTCTGGCGCTGATTCGCAACGACAACAAGGAGCTGGCGGAGGAGAACGCCAACAAGAACACCGCCATCGCCTCCACCCAGCGGGATTACATCGCCGGCGAGGTGAGCCGGGACCTGACCCGGCGGATTCTGCTCCCCGAGCACATCTCCAAGGCCCATGACGACGGCGTGCTCCACTTTCACGACGCGGACTATTTCGTCCAGCACATTTTCAACTGCTGCCTGGTGAATATCGGGGATATGCTGGACAACGGCACCATGATCAACGGCAAGCTCATCGAGTCCCCCAAGAGCTTCCAGGTGGCGTGCACCGTCGTCACCCAGATCATCTCCTGCGTGGCCTCCAACCAGTACGGCGGCCAGTCGGTGGAGATGAGCCATCTGGGCAAATATCTGCGGATTTCCTACGAGAAGTATCTCCGCCGCACCCGGGAGGCCGCCCCCGAGCTGGACGACGCCACTGTGGAGAAGATCGCCGCCGCCCGCACCAAGGACGAGCTCAGGAGCGGCGTGCAGACCATCCAGTATCAGATCAACACCCTGATGACCACCAACGGCCAGTCCCCCTTCGTCACCCTGTTCTTGGTGCTGCGGGAGGGCGACCCCTATATCAAGGAGAACGCCGCCATCATTCAGGAGATTCTCACCCAGCGGCTGGAGGGCATCAAGAACGAGAAGGGCGTGTACATCACCCCCGCCTTCCCCAAGCTGGTGTACGTGCTGGACGAGTGCAACAACCTCACCGGCGGGGAGTTCGACTACCTCACCGAGCTGGCGGTGAAGTGCTCCGCCAAGCGGATGTACCCCGACTACATCTCCGCCAAGAAGATGCGGGAGCACTACGAGGGCAACGTGTTCTCCCCCATGGGCTGCCGATCCTTCCTGGCCCCCTGGAAGGATTCTTCCGGAAACTACAAGTTCGAAGGCCGATTCAACCAGGGCGTGGTGTCCATCAACCTGCCCCAGATCGGCATCCTCTCCGGCCAGGACGAGGACAAATTCTGGGCGATCCTGGAGGAGCGGCTGGAGCTGTGCTTCGAGGCTCTCATGTGCCGCCACAACGCCCTGAAGGGCATCCGCTCCGATGTGTCTCCCATCCACTGGCAGTATGGCGCGGTGGCCCGGCTGGACAAGGGGGAGGCCATCGACAAGCTGCTGTACGGCGGGTACTCCTCCATCTCCCTGGGGTACATCGGGCTGTATGAGCTGACCCACTTGGTGAAGGGTTGCTCTCAGACCGAGCTGGAGGGGGAGGACTTTGCCCTTCGGGTGATGAAGCATCTGCGCGCCACCACTGACCGCTGGAGAAAGGAGACCAACATCGGCTTTGCCCTGTACGGCACTCCGGCGGAGAGCCTGTGCTACCGGTTCGCCCGCATCGACAAGGAGCGCTTCGGCACCATCCCCGACGTGACGGACAAGGGCTACTACACCAACAGCTACCACGTGGATGTGCGGGAGGACATCGACGCCTTCGCCAAGTTCACCTTTGAGAGCCAGTTCCAGAAAATCTCCAGCGGCGGCTGCATTTCCTACGTGGAGATTCCCAATATGCGCCACAATCTGGAGGCCCTGAAGGACGTGGTGCGCTTCATCTACGACAACATTCAGTACGCCGAATTCAACACCAAGAGCGACTACTGTCAGGTGTGCGGCTATGACGGAGAGATCATCGTCAACGACGACAACGAGTGGGAGTGCCCCATGTGCCACAACAAGGACCACGCCAAGATGAACGTGACGCGGCGCACCTGCGGCTACCTGGGGGAGAACTTCTGGAACGAGGGCAAGACTAAGGAGATCGCCTCCCGGGTGCTCCACCTGTAAAAAGAGGAAAGGGACGACCGTGCCGGCCGTCCCTTTTTCGTGAAATGAGGAATTCTGCCATGAATTACGCCACCATCAAATGGGCCGACGTGGCCAACGGCCCCGGTGTGCGGGTGTCCCTGTTCGTGTCGGGCTGCACCCACCGCTGCCCCGGCTGCTTTAACGAGGAGGCCTGGGATTTCGGCTACGGCCAGCCGTTCACAAGGGCGGAGGAGGACCAAATCATTGCGGCCCTGGCCCCCGCCCACATCAAGGGCCTGTCCCTCTTGGGGGGCGAGCCCTTTGAGCCGGACAACCAGCGGGCGCTGCTGCCCTTTCTGCGGCGGGTGAAGGGGACATACCCGGACAAAGAGATATGGTGTTACTCCGGTTACACCCTGGACGGAGAGCTGTGGCGGGACAGCCGGGCCCGGTGCGAGTGCACCGACGGGCTGCTCTCTCTGCTGGATGTGCTGGTGGACGGGCCCTTCGTGGAGGCGAAAAAGGATTTGAACTTGCGTTTCCGTGGGTCTTCCAACCAGCGGATTTTAAACGTTCCCGCCAGTCTGACCGCCCGCGCGCCCGTTCTGTGGGACGGGGAACTGACGATACAACCGATTACTGTATAAGGAGGCTGTTTTATGACTGCGCCTGTTTCCGTCCAGCTTCTGGACCCCCGGGCCAAGCTGCCCGCCTACGGCTCCGCCGACGCCGCCGGGGCCGACCTATACGTCCTCACCGACGGCCCGGTGACCATCGCCCCCGGCGAGACGGTGCTGCTCCACACCGGCCTGGCCGTGGCCATCCCCCAGGGGTATGTGGGGCTGGTATATGCTCGCTCCGGGCTGGCCACAAAAAGGGGCCTGGCCCCGGCCAACAAGGTGGGCGTTATCGACGCCGACTACCGCGGGGAGGTCCAGGTGGCCCTCCACAACCACGGGAGCGTCCCTCAGGTGGTGGAGGACGGCGACCGGGTGGCCCAGTTGGTCATTGTCCCCTACCTCACCGCCCAATTTATCCCGGCGGAGGAGCTGGACGACACCGGTCGGGGCGCGGGCGGCTTCGGCTCCACGGGAAGCAGATAAACGCGGCGCGGACCTGTCCTTGACGGCAGGTCCGCCGTCTGTTAAAATAACATAAATTGTAAGGCCCCGTCCGGGGCCGCGAGGAGGTCGCCCTATGCCCGGAAATACCCTGTATATCGTGGTGCCCTGCTATAATGAGGAGGAGGTTCTGCCCGAGACTGCCCGCCGCCTGGAGGACAAGCTGCGCGCACTGATGGCGGCGGGGAAGGTGAGCGCCCGGAGCCGGGTGCTCTTTGTGAACGATGGTTCCAAGGACAAGACCTGGGCGCTGATTGAGCAGCTCCACCGGGGCGGCCGCCTATTCTGCGGTGTGAACTTGTCCCGAAACCGGGGACATCAGAACGCCCTGCTGGCGGGGCTGATGACGGCGAAGGACCGGGCCGATATGGTCGTCTCCATGGACGCCGACCTTCAGGACGACGTGGACGCCATCGACGCCATGGTGGACAAGTACCTGGACGGGGTGGATATTGTGTACGGCGTGCGCTCCTCCCGGAAGACGGACACCTTTTTCAAGCGCACCACCGCCGAGGCCTATTACCGGGTGCTGGCGTTGCTGGGGGTGGAGACGGTGTTCAACCACGCGGATTTCCGCCTGATGTCCCGCCGGGCGCTGGACGGGCTGGCCGGGTTTACAGAAGTCAACCTATTTCTTCGGGGCATCGTGCCCATGATCGGCTACCGCACCGACACGGTGGAGTATCAGAGAGGGACGCGGTTTGCGGGGGAGAGCAAGTACCCGCTGAAGAAGATGGCGGCCCTGGCCCTGGAGGGAGTCACGTCTCTGTCTGTGAAGCCCTTGCGGATGATTACCGCCATGGGTTTTTTGGTGTTCCTGGCGTCCATCGTCATGATTGCGTACAATGTGGTCCGCTGGGCCACGGGGAACACCGTCACCGGCTGGGCCAGCCTGGCCTGCTCGGTGTGGCTCATCGGGGGGCTGATTCTGCTGTCCTTGGGCGTGATCGGCGAGTACCTGGGCAAGCTCTATTTGGAGAGCAAGGGCCGGCCCCGCTTTCTCATCCAGGAGGTGCTGGGTGGGGAGGAGCCGGATAAGGAGTAATTTTGGCGAAATTTTTGACAAAGTATTAAACCTTTCTAAACAATGGGAAAAGTCTCTTGCATTTTGTCCCGGAAGCGAATAAAATAACGTCAGTGGAATTCAGGCGGCGCCGGGCAGCGCCGCCGGGCGGCGGCCCACGTATTCTGAACAGGAGGAATTTAATATGAGTATTGATTTTGAGAGCCTGAAGGACAAGGCCGTGGTCTTCGCCCAATCCGGTGTGACCAAGGCAAAGGAACTGACCGACACCGGCATCGCCAAGGCCCGCGAGCTGGCCGACACCGGCGCAGCCAAGGCGAAGGAGCTGTCCGAGATCGGCAAGCTGAAGGTGCAGAACTCCACCGAGCAGGAGGCCATCCGCAAGGCGTACTCCGAGCTGGGCAAGCTGTACTATGCCGAGCGGGGCTCCGCCCCCGAGGCGGCCTACGCCGACCTGTGCCAGCGCATCACCGACGCCCTGGCCCGCATCTCCTACAACAACGAGCGCATCGCCGACATCAAGGCGGCGGGCCACATCGGCGAGGAGGACACCGAGCTGGACGCCGAGGCGGAGGAGCCCTGCTGCTGCCAGACAGAGGAGTCCTGCTGCTGCGAGGCGGAGGAGCCTGTGGAGCCCGCGGCGGAGGATGACAAGCCCCAGGAGTGAGCTGAGGCGAAAATAGAACCGATGTTTCACGTGAAACACAAAGAGGAGCCGCCCCGCTGGGGGCGGCTCCTCTTGCCGTTAGAGAGAGAGGATGAATTGCAGGGCGGTCCGGGGGGTCTGAGCCCCGTGGAACCGTTCCCAGGCCACTGCCCGGCGGTGGAGCTCCTCCTGGGGCAGCTCCACCCCCCGCTGGGCGGCCAGCATATCCACCAGGGCCAGAAACTCCGGCTTGGTCAGCCCCTGGAACAGCACCCGCAGGCCGAACCGGTCGGCCAGAGAGGTTTTTTCCCGGATGGTCTCCGAGCGGTCCATCTCGTCCCCCGCCCGCTCCGAAATGGTCTGGCGCACCAAATGGCGGCGGTTGGAGGTGGCGTACACCGCCACGTTCTGGGGCCGGCGCTCCACGCCGCCCTCCAAAATGGTCTTGAGAATGGAGTATGTAGGGTCGTCGCGGTCGAAGGTGAGGTCGTCAATGAATACAATGAACTTCTGCCGCCGGCCGTCCAGGGTGCGGATGAGGGCGGGCAGGCCGCCTAAATTCTCCTTGTCCGCCTCGATGATGCGCAGCTCCTCCAGCCCCTGCAGGGTGAGCAGGTTTTTCACCGTGGCGGATTTGCCCGTGCCGCTCTCGCCATAGAGCAGGACGTTGTTCACCGGCCGTCCGTCTACCAGGGCGCGGGTGTTGCGCTCCACCTCGGCGCGCTGCCCGTCGTAGCCCAGCAGGGCGCTGGAGGGGGGACAGTCGGGGCTGGCCACGGGGATGAGCGCGCCCCGGTCCCACACGAAGGCCCGGTAGCGGGCAAATTTTCCCGCGCCCTCCTGGCGGTAGGCCTGGGTGAGCGCGTCGAAGGAGAAGGGGACGCCCCGCTGCCACCGGGGCAGGGAGGTGAGCACCCCCTGGTAGTCGCTGTCCAGCAGGCGGCCCAAGTGGGCCAGCCACTTGTCGCAGTCCACGCTGGCCAGCAGCTCAAAGGCGGAGATATCCAGCCGTGCGGCCTGCTCCAAGGCGGGGTCCCGGTCCCCCCGCTCGGCCAGCAGGGGATAGGGGCCCTCCGACCAGCGCAGCGCCTCCCCCAGCCAGCCGCCCAGGCCGGTGTGGCCCGCCTGACGCAGCTGGTAGAACAGGTCGGTATAGGCCTCCAGGCCGCCCAGGCCGTCCCCGTGGACGGTGCGAGTGACCAAGCGCAGGGCGCAGTCCATCACGGGCAGGGGGAGGATATCTTTATAGGCGGTCACGCCCTGGAGCGCGGCCAGCATGGTTTTGATGTTCATAGTTGGAATCACCTCAAGGGAAAAGCTTAGAATAGGCCGGAGATCACGCCGTTCTCGTCCACGTCGATTTTTTCCGCCGCCGGGACCTTGGGCAAGCCGGGCATGGTCATGATTTCCCCGGTGAGGGCGACGATAAAGCCCGCGCCGGCGCACACCTTCAAATTGCGCACGGTGACGGTGAAGCCCTCCGGCGCGCCCAGCAGGGCGGGGTCGTCGGAGAAGGAGTACTGGGTTTTGGCCATGCACACGGGCAGGTCCCCAAAGCCCTGTTCAACCAGCCGCTCGTACTGCTTTTGGGCGTTGAGCGTGAGCACAGCCCGCTCGCCGTGGTACACCCGGCCCACAATGGCGTTGAGTTTGTGTTGGAGAGAGGCGCCGTCCTCGTAGGCGTAGGTGAACTGGTCCGGCCCGGGCTGCCGGCACAGGTGCACCACCTCCTCCGCCAGCGCGATGCCGCCCGCGCTGCCCTTGGCCCACACTTCGGACAGGGCCGCGTTGACCCCCAGCTCCCGGCACTTGGCCTCCACCAGCTCCAGCTCGGCCTTGGTGTCGGTGGGAAAGGCGTTGATGGCGACGACGCAGGGGAGATGGTAGACGTTTTTGATGTTGTCCACATGGCGCAGGAGATTGGGCAGGCCCTTCTCCAGAGCCGCCAGGTCCTCTTTTCCAAGGTCGCCTCTGGCCGCGCCGCCGTGGTGCTTCAGGGCCCGGACGGTGGCCACGATGACCACGGCGCTGGGGGTCAGCCCCGCGGCGCGGCACTTGATATCCAAAAATTTTTCCGCGCCCAGGTCCGCGCCGAAGCCCGCCTCCGTGACCACGTAGTCCGCCAGCTTGAGGGCGGTATCGGTGGCGGAGACAGAGTTGCAGCCGTGGGCGATGTTGGCGAAGGGGCCTCCGTGGACCAGAGCGGGGGTGTTCTCCAGGGTCTGCACCAGATTGGGCTTGATGGCGTCCTTGAGCAAGGCGGCCATGGCGCCCTGGGCCTTCAAATCGGCGGCGGTGACGGGCTTGTCGTCATAGGTGTAGCCCACAATGACGCGGGAGAGCCGCTCCTTCAGGTCCTTCAGGTCGGTGGCCAGGCACAGCACCGCCATAATCTCGCTGGCCACGGTAATGTCGAAGCCGTCCTCCCGGGGCACGCCCTGCATCCGGCCGCCCAGGCCGTCCACAATATTTCTCAGCTGGCGGTCGTTCATATCCACGCACCGCCGCCAGGTAATCTTCTTCACGTCGATGCCCAGGGCGTTGCCCTGCTGGATGTGGTTGTCCAGCATGGCGGCCAACAGGTTGTTGGCCGCGCCGATGGCGTGGAAATCTCCGGTGAAGTGGAGGTTGATGTCCTCCATGGGCACCACCTGGGCGTATCCGCCGCCGGCCGCGCCGCCTTTGACGCCAAACACCGGCCCTAAGGAGGGCTCCCGCAGGCACAGCAGGACGTTTTTGTCCAGCCGCTTCAGCGCGTCGGCCAAGCCCACGCTGGTGGTGGTTTTTCCCTCCCCGGCGGGGGTGGGGTTGATGGCGGTGACCAGGATCAGCTTTCCCTTCCGGGGCTTTTCCCGCAGGGGGCCGATGTCCAGCTTTGCCTTCACCCGGCCGTAGTGCTCCAGCAGGCTCTCGTCGATGCCGGCGCTGGCAGCTACCTGGGAGATGGGGAGCATGGTTGCGCTTTGGGCGATCTCAATGTCGGTTTTCATGGTGAATTCCTCCTTTATTGGGTGCGTCCAAACGAAAAAAGGCGCACCGAGTTGGATCAGTGCGCCCAGACGGTCGGCATATCGACGCGGAAAGCGCCGCTGTACTCCACGTGGTTCTCCACTTCCGTCAGTTATACAGCAAAAATAGTTTATCACGTTTCCCCCGGCTCCGTCAAGGGCTATACGCTCTGTATACGCCGGGAAAATATCTTTTTTGACAGACCGGGAAGTGGTGGATTTGCAAGGCCTTGCTGAGAAGAGATTTTGTGAAATAGGTTTCCATAACTTCGGATAAAAATTCAGATACAGAAAGTTATCCACAGCTTCAACAAAGTTTTCAACAGCCTGCTTCCACACTGTGCCAAGAGAATTTCAAAAATATCCTTTTTATGGAAAGTCTGCAATCGAAGTTCTTTTCCATGCGAAAGTGCCAATTTGCTTGACATAATTTTGTCAGGGGAAAAATCCGGGGGAGGGGAGAGGGAATGGATTGTTTTTTGGAAAACTGGGCAGGGTGGTTTGCGCAGAATATTTGGGCGGCTGGTAAAATTTTCGTTGACAAACGTATCAGGATATGCTAAGATAACACTTGCGTTTGGACGCTTCTCATTTCATGGAGAGATGTCCGAGTGGTTTAAGGAGCCGGTCTTGAAAACCGGTGACCCGAAAGGGCCGTGGGTTCGAATCCCACT
>ERZ808028.145-NODE-145-length-72846-cov-16.974371_pt1 | contig 72846 bp, 63 predicted proteins | sample MGYA00380184_ERZ808028 | MGnify/ENA primary metagenome ERZ808028 (study PRJEB31490, sample SAMN06133397) | mouse gut metagenome | isolation source: J8_1 | host: mice | place: China: Chengdu | collected 2015-05 ... | reverse complement strand
ATAAAATAATCTTTTTTGATCTATTGGCAGTTGATGCCAAATCCTATTTTTAAATCAATGAGTTTTGCTCATCGCTCCATGAAGTAATTATATATGTAATTATATATCATAATTCAACTTAAAACAACAAAGAAATACATAAATCGTATAATCACAGTTTAAGTGGAACAGATAGATCATTGAATATGGCAAAGTATGATTTAAGTTTTGATTATTTTAAAGATATTGGTTGAGTAAAGGAGAAATATAAGATATGGCGTAGTACATAGTGGGACAGGAAAACGCTATCCCATAGAAAATACTTTAAAAGGAGCAATGTTTATTTGAGTAAGAAAAGTAATTATGAAGGTAAAACGATACTTATAAGAAATATGGAAGCAAGCCATTTATATATGATGGGCGTAGAAAAATATCCAGCGTTTAAAGAAAAGACTGAAAATTATGTTGAATTATGCAACCAGAAAAATATAGCCAAAAAGGAACTGAAAGAAATCAAGGATGATGCAAAAAAGGAAAGAAAATCACACAGGATATTAAGGATAAGATCAGTTCAAAAAGCAATGAACTTACAACGATAGAAACTAAGATAAAAGAATATTCATGTAACAGCAATATTTTTAAATTGGATGAAACAGGAATTTTGAATTAAAAGGAAAAGACAATAGGTATTATTACAGAGGAAATCTGCCAGATTCGCTTATGAGAAGAAAACTTGCAAGTATTTTAGAGAAAAAAGATGAATTTTCAATGGGTAATACTTGTGGCTTTTGTGATGTTATCATTAATATTTCTTTTTCAAAAGATTATATGTTTCAGGACTCTGTATCTAAAAATGGAACATTTTTCAGAAAAGTGGTCAACAGGAATAAATTGAGAGATATTTTCTATCGTGATGGTGTATGGATTAATGGTGTGCATTATGTACAGTTTGAGCGTAGCAGTAGTAAAGCCAGAACAGGCGATTGCCTTTTTATAGATGAAAAATATCTGCCTGAAATGTTGTTATGGGTAAGGATGGGATTAAATTTTAAGAAAGAAATTATCGGGAAGAATGGTAAACCATATAAAAAGCCTAAATATATCAAAGTCGATATTACAGGTTCGAGAAGTTATGAAAGCCTTACTTCCAGCAGCATAACCTGTACAGTCAATATTGATCCATATAGTATTCTGCTTATTAATGATGTGAGCAGTTCCTATACTAAGATTGCGTTTTATTAGGAAAACACACTGTCAAAAGGATTTTATGCTTTGGCGGGGGTCAGCCCGCCTCTGCGGTGTCAGTGGTGTTGATTTCAATGTACTCGGCAATCTTGCGGAACTCGTCCGCAAACTTAAAGTGAACACTGATATTGCCGTTTTCGTAAACCTTGATATAGTCTACCGAGTGTGTGAAACTTTTTCTGTAAATAGCGTTTTAAACGGTCTTCTATGATAAAATAAAAATCATAGGAGGCCTTTTATCATGGCAAGAGAAAAGAAACCTGTACACAGAGTACAAATGACGGAAGGAAAACGAAACATTATCCATCAGCTCTTAGAAGAGTATGATATCCAGACGGCTGAGGATATCCAGGATGCCCTGAAGGATCTGCTGGGCGGGACTATCAGGGAAATGATGGAAGCTGAAATGGATGACCATCTCGGCTATGAAAAATCAGAACGCTCTGACAGCGATGATCACCGCAACGGTTACAAACGAAAACGTGTAAACAGCAGCTATGGTCCCGTGGAACTTGACGTACCGCAGGACAGGAGATCGACCTTTGAGCCGCAGATAGTAAAGAAACGCCAGAAAGACATTTCAGACATTGACCAGAAGATCATTTCCATGTATGCAAAAGGCATGACTACCCGGCAGATTTCCGAAACAATAGAGGATATCTATGGTTTTGAGACATCTGAGGGATTTATTTCTGATGTCACAGACAAGATACTGCCACAGATCGAAGACTGGCAGAACCGTCCTTTAGATGAAGTATATCCCATCCTCTACATTGATGCGATCCATTACTCCGTCCGTGACAATGGCGTGATCCGGAAACTTGCTGCTTATGTCATTCTGGGGATCAATACCGAAGGCCGCAAGGAAGTATTGACCATTCATGTTGGAGACAATGAAAGTTCAAAATACTGGCTGTCCGTATTGAACGAACTGAAAAACCGCGGAGTGAGGGACATCCTTATTATCTGTGCAGACGGGCTTAGCGGAATAAAGGAGGCGATCACCACAGCATTTCCCAAAACGGAATACCAGCGCTGCATCGTCCATCAGGTCAGGAATACTCTGAAATACGTTCCCGATAAAGACAGGAAAGCCTTCGCTGCAGACCTGAAAACGATCTATCAGGCGGCAGATGAGAAAAAAGCGCTGGAGGCACTGGAACGAGTGACAGATAAATGGAGTCCGAAATATCCGAATTCCATGAAACGCTGGAAGGATAACTGGGATGCTATCTCACCGATCTTTAAGTTTTCAATGGCTGTCAGGAAGGTCATATACACGACCAATGCCATCGAATCCTTGAATTCCACATACCGGAAGCTGAAGCGACAGCGGAGCGTATTCCCAAGCGATAAAGCATTACTAAAAGCTCTGTATCTGGCAACTTTTGAAGCAACGAAGAAATGGACGATGGCGATACGGAATTGGGCACAGGTCTATGGGGAACTGGGGATCATGTATGAAGGACGTTTGTTGGAATAGATCCCAAAATGGAGTGAGGATGCCGGCTGTGCTTGACATACCCGTCTGTAACTGCTATACATAAAGCAAGGGCGAAAAGCTTATTCTCAAGCCTTTCGCCCATCATTATCATAGAAGATCTGTATTTACAGACTTTTTTCATAGTCTCGCGAAGAAAAAGCCACAACGTATTAAAAATACTGGATTCTATCGAACTCCCCTTGAAAATGTTGTAATTATAATAAAATAGTCTTAAAATTCTTATAAAACGGCTGTTTTTACTTATTTCCCGAACATACATTTTGATAGATGGAATAGTGAAAAAATGGTGATTTTAGCCATTGCCGAACGTATTCCCGAAAGAACATTATTCTTCAGGACGCTTATATTCGATTAACTCTCCTACCCCTATATTGAGATACCAACACAATTTACAAATTAGTCCAGTATCAAAGCGACTGACACCATCACGACAGTATTTGTTGAAGTTGGTTCAGGGAATATCAAGGTCTTTACAAATCTTGTTTTTGCTGATACCTTTTTCCTGTAATATTTCGTTATACGCATATGCAAATTACCATATTCCATATAAGATTCTCATTTACTTTTCTCTCATTATTTTATATAATGGGTAACAGAAATATAATTCACAGATACAACATTCATAGAAGTGTTGGGCACTTAGGGGATGAGCATGTAGAAGAACGAAATTAAGGATAGGTTATTTGATGTACTGAATGACACGGATAATCTGCTGATACAGGATATTGTGGTTGATGATTGGAACAATATAGCGAATGTTTACCTTACAGATGGTACAAGATTTTCAGTTTATGTAGAAAAATGTGGAATTTGGAGCATTTGTAAAATATAATAGAGTAAAAATATTTTGTGTAGGATTGATGTTATGAGATTACATTTGGGGATTTGTAGTGATTACTGGTTTTCACATGGGAAATTTATTTCTGCTAAAACAGGAAAAGAATATAAATTTAGGATTGGTAAAGGGGATAGGTTCTATGAAAATATAAAACAATATATCATGGAAGGAAAAGTCAATTCAATAACAGATATAAAAATAGATGAACTTTTTATTACTGATTCTAAGGGAGAATTTTTTCAAGAATAATCCATAAACATAGAGACGCTTATGATTGCCAAATATCTTGAATTGAAGTTAGAGAAATGATTGATTGACCATAGGAGGGTTTGTATTATGGCACTTATTAAATGTCCTGAATGTGGGCAAGATATTTCGGATACATGTGAGAATTGCATTCATTGTGGATGTCCGATTAGAAAAGGGGAAAAAATAAACAAGAAAATTGCCTTTGGAGTTGGAGGTTTAGCAGTTGTTGTAGTAATTGCTATAATTTTTGTTTCCATTATAAGTAAGGAACTTCCACATACCATAAAGAATACGGAATTAATGAAGTTGATGGAATATACGAGCTCTGCAGAAATAAAAAATGATTTAGGCGATGATTACGAACATAAAGTGTGGGATACTTTGAATTCAACGAGTGATGTGTATGAAGACATTGTTATTGACGGTAAAGAATACGAAAAGGTAGAAATTTCTTATCAGAGTAATGGCGATTTTGAGAGAATTTATCTGGATTCTGATTCTATTTGGACAGAAGAGGAATATAAAATCTTAGTTAAAGATTTCATTGAACAGTATGGTGATAAGTATGATTATAAAGAAGATGAGTATAAAGGAAATGCCATATATGACTATTCTTGGTATATGTCTTTCTATCGTAGAGTATCATTATCTGTTCATCAAAGCGGCGATAATAAAAAGATGTATTGGGTGAGAATAAATTCTTTTCATAATTAAAATGAAGGGAGGTAGATATGGCTCTGATAAAGTGTGTAGAATGCGGTAATTATGTTAGTGATAAAGCAACACGTTGTCCGAAATGCGGCAAAGAAGTTAATCCTGTAAGCTATGATAAAAATGAAAAGAAAAGCAATATATGTAAAGAATGCGGTCGTGAATTGGATGCGACGACTGGCATTTGTTTAAATTGTGGCTTTAATTCGGCAAGAGCCGGACAAAAGAAAAAGAAAACCAAGAAAAAAATTAGCATGATTGTCAGTTTGATTATCGCTGTTGTTATATTGGCGATGGGGATTATGTTTGCCCAAAATGCGAACAAAGGTAATTCTTATATTCTTGCGGCGTGTAAAGAATTAGCTGATAAAGAAAATGGGTTTCCAGATGTTAAAAATATTTATTATTCTGAAAAACTTGCCGAAGATTCTACTATTGATTATATATATAGGGTCTATATTGAGTATAGAGGAAGTTGGGGACCGGAAACTGTAATTTATATTGTGGATAACAAAGGAAACACCTATTTTATCACGTCTTATATGGATGAGAAATTGTCATGTTATTTAACGATTGCGGAATTTGAAATAAATGGTTTGGAGGGTTTTTTTGAGCCAAGTGGTGATTGGGAAAAACTGAGTTCGTCAGAAGTAGAAAAGTACGAGGAGAAACTTGAATAACTTTAGGTGATAAATTTTATCATAGAAATTGATGTTATACAGTAACTTGATTATACCAAAAGAGATTGGAGGATTTGATGATGAAAAAGAAAATTATGTTTTTAATTCTATGGACGGCATTGGCAACATCTCTTATTGCATGTGGGAACGAAGGTGATGTTAAAGGTGGTGGGGTAGAAGCAAATTACATGGAAGAGAAAGAAGAAATCAACGAAGACATTTTAGCAGTTGCCGAAGCAAATGAACAGTTTAATACAGATTCAATAATTGAAAGAGCAAATAATCGAATGAAGACGAATCCAGATTTTTATGCAGATTCAAAAGTTCCTAAGATTGATAGTTGTGTGACGGGTATAGTTTATAATGATGCTCTTTCCGAAGATGGAAACTATGTTTACTTTTTTGGAAAGGGCGAAGATGCTAAGAATGAAGAAATATATTTAAGTGCAGTATGCGCATACTCTGCACATTTGCGAGCATTAGATCTTACATATGAACTTAACCAAGGAGAAATCTCGTATATTTATGATGGAGATAAAGTTGTTGCGACATTTATGGTATTCAATACAGAAGAAGATGGATTTATGATGATAATTTCACCTGAATAAAAAGTATACGCCTATGTTTTTTGTCATTGGGATATTGGAATTGAAATTAAGAGTAGAAAAAGGGATTACGGCAAAATACCGTAGTCCTTTTTAATGCTTACATTTATTATAGAAGAAAGGAGTTCAACAATGCAAGTATTAAACAGATTAAAGATGAACTTATCCAATCAGGAATATTTTACAGACGAGTAATACATCCAGTTTCTTACGGAGAAGAAATACATTTGCAGTGTCATAACTTAACAATATTTAAGCTTTTAGGGGGATTCTGGTGTAGTCTAGCATATAGAATCTTTCTAGAATAACAATAGATGAATAAAGGCAAATATCAATGGAAAAACAGCCTTTGGTGTGGTAAGATAATACTGCACTAGGGCTTCTTCATACGAAAGGAGCAGATGGCAATAATGATTGAAAAAAGAAGGGATAAGAAAGGAAGGATTTTAAGACACGGAGAATGTCAGCGTAAAGATGGATTGTATCAATATGATTATATTGATTTAGATGGTAAAGCAAAATGTCTGTACAGTTGGAAGTTAGAACCGGGTGATCCGTTACCGCAGGGAAAAAGAAAATGTAAGTCACTAAGAGAAAAGGAGCGTGAAGTACAAAGAAATATTGATGATGGAATTGTACCCTATGGCGGTCAGCTTACAGTATTGGCATTGACTAAGAAATATATTCTGCAAAAGAAAGGTGTAAGGGAATCTACAAGGGCAGGATATAAAACAGTTACAAACATTCTTGAAAAGGAAGAGTTTGGAGCGAAAAGAATTGATAAAGTAAACTGTCAGATGCGAAAGAATGGCTGATTAAATTACAGGATCAGGACGGCAGAAGTTACAGCTCGATTCATACGATAAGAGGGGGGCTAAGACCGGCTTTTCAGATGGCGGTGGATGATGATTTACTGAGAAAGAACCCATTTCAATTTGAACTGGTATCGGTTATTGTGAATGACAGTGTTACCAGAGATGCAATTACGCATGACGAGAAAAGGAAGTTTTTAGAATTTGTTAAAGATGACAAGCATTTCTGCAAATACTATGACGGTATCTATATACTGTTTTATACGGAAAAGCGTATCTCTGAATTTGTAGGGCTGACGATAAAAGATATTGATTTGAAGGAAAAGACAATCAACATAGATCATCAACTACAAAGAACAAGCCAGATGCAGTATATCATAGAGCAGCCAAAACAGAAGCAGGGATCAGGGTTATACCTATGCAGGAAGAAGTTTGTGAGTGTTTCAAACGTATCATTCAGAACCGCAGGAAACCAAAAGTAGAGCCTATGGTTGGTGGTAAGGTTGGATTTTTGTATCCGGATAAGAATGAGATGCCTATGGTTGCTTTGCATTGGGAGAAATATTTTCAGCATATTGTAGAAAAATATAATAAAATCTACAAAGTGCAAATGCCGAAGATTACACCCCATGTATGCAGACATACGTATTGTTCCCATTGTGCATCGAGTGGCATGAACCCGAAGCGTTTACAGTATTTAATGGGACATTCAGATATTAGTGTTACTTTGAATACATACACTCATGTAGACTTTGATAATGTAAAAAAAGAGGTTCAAAGCCTTGAAAAAGCTGTCCTGTAAATTCGGAAAATGGTGGTTGTTTTACAGAGTTTTTTACAGAGAATGACCATAAAGATATGTGGCACATCGTGTCAAATCATGGAAAATCAGATGAAAGCGGTATGCCACATAAAAGACGGAAACCCTTGAAAATACAGCAAAATCAAGCATTTACGGAGGTTTTAGTAACATGATAAAAATATTATTCGTCTGCCACGGCAACATCTGCCGCAGCACCATGGCCGAGAGCGTCATGACCCACATCGTAAAGCAGCGGGCCTTGGATTCCTGCTTCCGAATTGCCTCCGCGGCCACAAGCCGCGAAGAGATCGGTAATTCTCCGCATTATGGAACCGTCAGTAAACTGCGTTCCGTAGGCATTCCGGTCGTTCCGCACCGGGCAGTCCAGATGACAAAAGAAGATTATGATAAATATGATTTTCTGATCGGCATGGACCAGATGAATATCCGTAATATGATGCGGATTTTGGGAAGCGATCCGGAACAGAAGGTGTATAAGCTGCTTGCATTTGGCAGCCGTCCGCGGGATATCGCTGATCCCTGGTATACGGATAATTTTGACGTTACCTATGACGATATCGTGGAGGGATGCGAGGCTCTTTTGACCTATCTGCAAAAAGAGCACAGGCTTTAGGCGATTGTTTTTTGCCCGTTATTTCTTTACCATCGTGCGGCAGATCATAAAATAGGTGCTTGCTTGCCGCTTCAACAAAAGAGGTTTTCTCTGTCATGACGTGAAGATTGAAAGCAAATAGACATACACACTGTTTGTATGCTATATGATCTGTACTATTTTATGAGGAGCGAACAAGCATGAAACATAAGGACCATTATGATGATGACTATATTTTTCGATTTTCTCAAAAGATACTTTCCGTGATGCCGGACTTTGATCGGGATCACTTTTGTCATGCCCTCATCGGCAGATTGGATGATAAGGAATTATTTGCAAGGTTTGACTGTATTGTGGATGCCATGCAGGAAAGCATGACCGGCGATTACTCAAGGAATATCCGGGCATTTTTCCATATGCTTGGGCCGGAATTGGCGCGGCCCGAAGGCATGTTCCAGTTTGGATGGTGGTTATGGCCTGTTGGCAGATATGTAGAACGGTATGGAAATGAGGACTGGAGTTTATCCCTTTCTTTTTTGAAGGAATTGACGAAAAGGTTTACCGGTGAGTTTGCGGTTCGTCCTTTACTGCAGGAACATCCTAAAGAAGTAATGGATGAGTTAATTGAGTGGACATTTGATGAAAATGTTCATGTTAGGCGGCTTGCAAGTGAGGGCGTTAGAATACGGCTGCCCTGGTCGCCGAAATTATTTGCTGCATTAAATGAATTTGAACGTTATATGAATATTCTTACAAATTTAAAAGATGATCCGGAGAAATTTGTTCAAAAAAGTGTGGGAAATAATCTCAACGATTTGTATAAAGAGGCCCCGGAGAAAGCAGATTTTATTATTGCACAGTGGGAAAAGACAGGGCAGAGCAAAGCGCAGGATTGGATAATAAAACACGGAAGAAGAAATCAAAAATAAGGAGGGAGGTTTGTGCTTAGAGTATGGTAAATCTTCCGTATTTGAACGAAGCAGAATGCAGACAACAAATAAAGCAGCTGCCCGGCAAAATACCGGGCAGAATTTTTTTATACATCTTAAACGGCGCTTTATTCTAATGTAAAGCTTTCTACGATCTCCATTAACGTATTGGTATAGGAGAGGGTTTTTTCCACCATATTGTAAGTGTCCGTAGTCAGGGAAACAATATTAATATTGTTGTCTACAACGTTATTGACGCCGGATGATGTTTCATAAATGGAGCCGTTGATCAGGTTGATCGCATCCGATATTTTGAGCATGGTCTGATTCAGCGCATCAATGGAACCGTTAATGTCGGCCATGGTACGATTGACGAACTGTGCGTCGTTAGAGTACTGTTCACTGATCTGCATGAAGTTGTTGTAATCGGCAAGAACGGTCGTATCTAAGAAATCCAATGTGGAAGTCAGGCTGGCTTCCATTTTTTCTACGGCATTTATGACTTCTGCAACGATCTGTGTAATGCCGCTTACCGTCTGGGAAGACTGATCTGCGAGTTTGCCGATCTCGTCTGCAACGACTGCGAATCCGCGGCCCTGTTCGCCTGCTCTGGCCGCTTCAATAGAGGCATTGAGGGACAGGAGAGAAGTCTGGCTGGCAATATCCATAATATTTTTGGCAAGTTCATTGATTCTGGACACGGAGCGGGAGTGCTCGATGGCATTTTCGGAGTCATTTTTTACGGTTTCATACATCTGTTTTGTTCTGGCGCTGGCATGCAGCGTATCGGTTTTCAATTGCCGTGCACGGTTTAGGATCTCCACGGATAAGGAGACGCCTTCTGCGGCTTTGTCATTGATCGTAGAGGTATTTTGTTCGATCTGTGCTATCTCATTGCTGATAGCCTCTGTATTAGCGGCGGTATTTTCCATACTGGCGGAGAGTTCTTCTGCCGTAGCGGAATTGCTGTTTGCATTGTCATTTACGGTCGTTGCGATTTCATGCAGGCGGCCCGCACTTTCGTTGATAGATTCGGAAGTTGAAGCGATGTCGCGCATCATGGAGCTGAAGGATTGTCTCATTTTCTGAACGGCACGGCTCATTTCACCGGTTTCGTCTTTTTGCTTTAACAGCGGATGATAGGAGTCATCCCGTGAGATATCCAGATCTGCAGTTTTGCGGATAACTTTGGTAACGATCTTGATCGGAGTCGTAATGGAGCTTGCCAGAACGAAGCCGAGGATCATAAAGACCGCAATGATGATCAGACAGGTGACCAGGCTGATGGAAACAGCATTTCGCCGCATATCGTCGATCGGACTAAGAACCGTGGCGCTGTCTGCTACGAGGCAGAGGATCCAGTTGTTTAACGGTGATATGTGATAAGCAAGATATTGGTTTTGGTCTGCATCATGGATGACGGATGTATTTTCGTAGTTTCCTGAACGGACTGCCGATAACAGATCCTGTATGATCTTTGTGTCGGCAGTCGTTCCCACAAGGTTTTCCTCCGGGGAATAAATATAGGTGCCGTTGCTGTCTAACAGGTAGGCATAGCTGGACTCTTCGTCGCCGAATACGCGGATATCGGAAAGCGTATCGGCAAAGAGCGAAACTTTGATATTGGTAAAGAGAACGCCGGACAAGGTGTTTTCATCAAAGTGGCTGCTTTCCGGCACTCCGATGGAGATCATGGGTTCGCCGCTTTCGGGATCAAAGAAAACGTCGCTTTGTGCCGGCGTATTATTTTCCATAATATACTGATAAAAAGGTTCAGCTTCATAAGAAGCGCCTTCCAGGGAGGTATCCGTGCTGGCGTGCAGAATGTTATCTTCGGCACAGACGAAGTTTATGCTTTCATGGGTAGGGTTGGCAGCCAGGTATTTTTTTAACGTGGCATGGATTTCGTTGGAATATTTATTGCCTTTGTTTGTGTTGAAGGCAAAGAAGTTTTCGGAACCGTTTAAATAGGTCATAGTGGCATTATATTTTTGAATGGATTCATCGATATAACTGCCTTCGGCCTGTACGATCTCTCTTAAGGAATCTTCCGTGTAAGAGACAAGCGTATTTTTGGAAATCGTAGTCAGATATTTGTAGTTTACCGTGACTGCGACGATAACGGCGATCGTGCTGAATAAAATTAGAATTACTGCGATTTTCGTCTGAATGGAAGACAGTTTTGTACCGGTTGGTGCATTTTTTTTCGTTGCCATGTGGAAACCCCCGTTCGTAAGTATTTCATTGATCTTGTGTTCATAAATAGAGTTACTTAATCGTTTTAGTAATCATATCACAAACAAGAAAAAATTCCTAGTAAAACTTTGAAAAAAATGTAAATTTTATATAATTCTACTATTATTATGAAAGCATTTAAGAAATCAGTAAACGTATACTTAAACGTTTAATTTAATAACGCCGCATCCGATCTTGGCGCCGCTGTTCCCGGAGGGCTGTGTTTTGAAATCGTCGGAAGAGGCATGGACAACGACGCTTTTCCCGATGATCTCCGTTACGGAAAACGTATCGATCAAGAATGCCTGCCATGCGTAGCCGTTACAGCTTACAATCGACGGCAGATCGCCGCGGTGATTGGGGTGTGGGGAGTTGTCGGGATTATAATGGCTTCCTGTCTGATAAAAATCGGCTTCTGCATTTTGAGAACAATCTCCGTTTTCGTGTATATGGAATCCGAGAAAATGACTGCAGTTGTTTCCGCGGACCACGGGAAGTCCGTGAAACTGTGCATTGACAAAAACACCGCAGGGCATCTGGCAGAAGAAGACACTGCCGCACAGATCGGGATACAGACTGCTTCCGTGAATGGAGGCGATGGCATCGGGAACGACGGGATATGACAGATTATTCATAGCTATCTTTTCTCCTGGGAATTTTCTATCTGTTAATATATTATGTTGGAGATGGATTTTTGCGTTTCGGTATATGAGGGTTTCGTAAAAAAGAAATGGATTTCTAGTCGGACATGTGTTAGAATATAGTGCAGTTTGTATAGCGGAGGACTTTAACAGCGGTCATATTCGGCCGGTTATTAATGTGTATGTATTTAGAGGGACTAGTATGGAAAAAGAAATTATGAACATGGACCGGCAGGAGAAAGGTCTGAAAGGGACTCCGGTCATCCTTATCGTAGCAGCAGCCGTTGGGGTCCTGGCAGCGGTTTCAGTCAATTTTTTCTCATTTCTGGAGAGGCAGCTTTTTGAAGAACGCAGCAGCAATATCGTGGAATTTACGGATAAAGCCTCAGAGATCGTCGATGGTGTGATCGAACATTCCTGGCAGCAGGTTTTATCGTGTGAATATGTTCTTAAATCTGACGACATCATATCTGAAGAACAGTTAGTCGATGTTCTTGTATCTACGTCTGATTTTATTGATGCAGACAATACCCTTGTAATTGCAATTGATAAAAATGCCGGTTATTATTCTTCGGACCGGGATACCGGAAGTTTTCCGTGGACAGCATTATTGGCGGCTCAAACGGAGGATATGCAGCTGGTTGTGTCCGAAGTGCCTCATGAAAATTCGGCATTATATTTTATGTTTATGAAGCGGTTGAAAGAACCTATTGTGTTCGCTGACGGAAGCAGGGAGATCACGCATTTGGCCGTAGCGGTAGAAACGGAAGCTGTGCGGGACAAAATTTCGATATTTGCGTTTCAGGATAAATGCTATACGTATCTGATCAACGAAGAAGGGGAAAACCTTTATCAATATACATACGAAAATGATTTTATCGAAGGAAACGATATACTGGATGCCTTTCGAGATTATACGATCGTAAGCGGCGGAAGTTATGAAGAATTTGTGAGTAAACTGGAGCAGGGACAGAATTCCGCCGTGGAGTTTGAATATATCGATGGAGAGCGTAAGAAGCAGAGATGGTTTGCCGCCAATGCGCCGGTCGCCTTTCAGAATTGGCAGCTTCTTCTGTTTGTTCCTACGGAAGTGTTAGGAGCGAATACAATGCTGTTATTGGACCGGACGGTATTGTTTTTTGTCGTGGTCTCTATCGTATTTCTTCTGTTGGCTGTAGTTATTGCCGTGGTAATGCTGATGGCCAGATCCAATAAACGTCTGATACAGCAGAAGGATGAAGCCAATCTGCTGTTAAGGGAGGCGGCGGAGAAAGCGAACAGCGCCAGTCAGGCCAAAAGTGATTTCCTTTCCAATATGAGTCATGACATAAGAACGCCGATCAATGGTATCATGGGTATGACGGATATCGCGCTGAAGAATATCGGAAATCAGGATAAGGTTCTGGACTGTCTGAAAAAGATCAGCAGTTCTTCCCAGCATCTGCTTGGTCTGATCAATGATGTGCTTGATATGAGCCGTATTGAATCCGGGAAAACCAAGGTGAATCATGAGAGCTTTGATATCAGGACCTGTATCGATAACTGTGCTTCTATTATCGGCGGACAGCTTGCAACAAGGGATATCGAACTGGTACGGGAGTTTTCGGCATTTACCCATCCGCTTGTAGTAGGGGATGAACTGCATCTGCGCCAGGTATTTATCAATATTCTCGGGAATTCCGTGAAATTTACCCCGGATGGCGGAAAAATATTCTTCCGTGTGCAGGAAAAGGAAAGTACGGACGAGAAAGTACTGTATCATTTTGAACTGGCGGATACGGGGATCGGCATGAAAGCAGAATTTCTGCCGCATATATTCGAAGCCTTTGCACAGGAAGACGATGGGACGAGAACCACCTATAAAGGAACGGGACTCGGTATGGCGATCACCAAGCAGTTCATTGATCTTATGGGCGGCACGATCACGGTGGAAAGCACTTTGAATGTCGGAACGAAGTTTGTCATAGAGATTTGGATTGACATTGATAAAAATATCGGGGAAGATGAAGTAAAAGCAGAGAGCCGCAGCAACATCAAAGGGATGAAGATACTGCTTGTGGAAGATATCGAACTGAATCTGGAGATCGCTCAGAGTATTCTGGAAGAAGAAGGGGCGGTTATCACGCCGGCGATGAACGGGCAGGAAGCAGTCAATACCTTTATGAACAATCCGCCCGGAACGTTTGATGCTGTGCTCATGGACATAATGATGCCTGTTATGGATGGCATAACGGCTACGAAAACGATCCGTGCAATGGCAAGAGCGGATGCGAAGACGATACCGATTCTTGCGATGACTGCCAATGCCTATGAAGAAGATATACGGAATACGCAGGCCGCCGGAATGAATGCGCATTTGTCCAAGCCGGTCGATGCGGATGTCCTTTGCAGGACGCTGACGCGTTTTTATCACGCGGAACAGGCAAAGGCGAAGGTGACGGAATTAAAAGGTTTAAAAATATTGTTGGCGGATGATGTGGAATTGAATCTGGAAATTGCCCGGACGATTCTCGAAGAGGAGGGCGTTTATGTCGTAACCGCAGACAACGGACAGAAAGCCGTGGAAATATTTGCCGGCAGTCCGCCCGGTTCTTTTGACGTCATATTAATGGATGTACATATGCCTGTTATGGATGGCATTGCAGCTACGGAGGCGATCCGTGCAATGGAGCGTGCGGATGCCGGTGAAATACCGATCCTGGCGATGACGGCGGACGTGTATGAAGAAGATGTGCAAAAAACAAAGGCCGCCGGAATGAACGGTCATCTGACCAAACCGCTGAATCTGGAAAAACTGATGTGGCTTTTGTCGGGCTATAACGAAGTGTCTTAAAAAGCATGCCATTTAGAAAAGTATATTGTTGACGAACTCTTTATAAAAGCTTATGATAAGAAATGGACTGTCCGGGGAAACAGGTGCAAATCCTGTACGAGCCCGTCGCCGTGAGGCATATTGATCTGCCGTCTGTCTACCGAAAGCCACAGTTTCGGGATAAGCCATTGGAAAAGAATCCGAGAAGGCCGACATGCGGAGTGCCAAGTCGAAATATCCGGATGGTACTGGTCCTCTGTTTTATCAGTATATGACTGCGGGCGCCGGTCATGAGAGGAAATACGATTCAAAGGAGAACAGGAAGTATGAAGACAAAATGCAGTAAGAAATTATTGTCATGCATCCTTTGTATGGTGCTTATTGTGGCTATGGCACTTGTTACAACCGGTTGTAATGGCAGGCCAAAAACGGAAAGCGGTACGCAGTCTGACAGCGCTGTACAGACGCAGGACAATGTACAGGACGGGTCTGATGCGCAGTCAGATGACACACAGTTGGGAGAAGGCAGTACCGAATTTGCTTTTACCGTAGTGGATCAAGAGGGCAGTGAGACACACTTTACGATCCATACGGATAAAGAGACGGTAGGAGAAGCTCTTTTAGAGCTTGGTCTGATCGAAGGAGAGGACAGTGAATACGGTCTGTTTGTTAAGACGGTAAATGGTATTACGGCCGATTATGACACAGATGGCGTTTACTGGGCGTTTTATGTAAATGACGAATACGCACAGAGCGGTGTGGATGCGACCGCGGTTACAGCGGGAGAGAGCTACGCCTTTAAGGTGGAATGATCATGAAACTCTCAACGAGAGAAATAGCTGTTTTTTCCATGCTGGGAGCCGTGATGTATGCTTCCAAGATGATTATGGAGATTGCTCCGAATATTCATCTGCTCGGTGTCTTTACGATCGCTTTTACGGTCGTTTACAGGAAAAAAGCGCTGTATCCTATTTATATATATGTGCTGTTGAACGGTATTTTCTGCGGTTTTGCAGCATGGTGGATTCCGTACTTGTATGTATGGACGATTCTTTGGGGAGCAGTCATGCTTTTGCCTGGAAATATACCGGGGAAATTACGCCCTGTCGTATATATGGCGGTATGTGCCGTGCACGGTTTTCTATTTGGGACATTGTATGCACCGGCGCAGGCGGTTCTGTATGGTTTGAGCTTCAAGGGGATGATCGCCTGGATCGTTGCGGGACTTCCGTTCGACTTTATCCATGGCGTCAGCAACTTTGTCTGCGGCATTATGATCGTGCCGGTTATTTCGGTAGTCAGACTGGCGGAAAAATATACGGAGAAAAGTTAAAACAGGAAAAAAGAAGGGCAGCGCCAAACGATCAAGTCGGTTGATCGGGCGCTGCCCTTTTTCTATTTTTGCCGAAAACGAATGATTAAGCTTCGGTCCTTGTTAAAATATTTTCCATATCCGAGATAAGATCTCTGGAATAATTTTCTGCTTCCACATAGATGCGTGAAGCTTCCATATAGTCTGCTCTGTTGAGTGCGTTGATCACGCTCTGACCATATGTATGGAATTTGCGGTGTTTGGCTTCAAGACCTTCCCAGATTGGAAGCACGCCCGGAATATCCGGTGTCATGGCATAATAGAAATGTCCGAAACCACATTTGGAGGAATCCAGCTGAAGCGGTATGATCGTTCTTTCATCCACCATTTTTTTCAGATTGCTGAGCCATGTGTGATGAGAAGATATAGCAGTCTTCATATATTGCGCAAATTCTGCGTTTTCCAGATGGAAGAAAGCGTCGGCCGTCATATCGCCCATTTGTTTTACCGTGTCGTCAAGTGTTTTTTCGATATCGACTACCGGTTCTGTTGCCTGCCGCAGATCCTGTCCGACCTGCTGCATGAAGTCGGAACTGTCTCTTAACTGATTTTCCATTTCCGTCATGGAACTGCTGATCTCTTCGCTCAGAGCAGCAATGGAACTGACTGATTCATTGATCTCGGAAACGTAACGTTTACTTTCATCGTTAAGCTGCCATACATTGTTGATCTTATCAGCCATAGAAAGCAAAGAGTTGATCGTATCGGTGGAACTGTTGACGCTTTTCTTGGAAGCACTTTTCATGCTGTCCACAAATTCTTCCATATTTTTGGTGAGCGCCTGTGTTTCTTCTGCCAGATCTCTGATCTCGTTTGCCACGACGGAAAAGCCTTTGCCAGCTTCACCGGCTCTGGCAGCCTCTACGGAGGCATTCAGCGCGAGCAGATTGGTCTGTAAGGATATAGAATCGATACCTGAAATAACGGCGCTTATCTGATTGATGATATTGACGAGTTCATCCATATCGGTCTGCATTCCGCGGGAGACGGAGATCGTCTGTGTGGAAAGATCCTTTATGTCCGTCAGTTCGTTTTGTCCTTCTTCAATTTTCCGGTATACTTCATCGGTTTCTCCGGCAACTTTTACAATAGTGTTAGTCAGTTCCTCGTGCTGGTTGCTGGCTCTGTCCGCAGCGTTTCCGAAGATGGTTTCCGTAGCTTTGTTCACCTTCTGGGCTATTTCGATTATTCTGTCAGTCTGATGCTGCATCGTCAGATCAAGTGAACTGATCTGCATTACTGCTTTGATATTTTTTTCAAAGACAGACGCGAATTGCGCTCTTCCTTTCGATAATCTGTTGTAGATTCCGTTTAGCTCCGGTTCCTTGGAGTAGTCGGCTGCTTTTAATTCCGAAACTGCCCGCATGAGTACCTTTTTTCCCTTATTGAGTGCCATGTACAAATCCTCTTTCCTTTCATAAGATTTATCCTGTTACTATCATCATACGTTATTTTTTTTTTTTTGCAAGTATTTTTGGCTTTTTTGGTACTTATTGACAAACATAGTACGCTATTTTGAATATTCTGCCGGAATAAATTGTTATAAACGATAAAAATGTTATTTGGGCATAGTAACAGAGCGGGTTTTGTGCTAAAATGAGTTTATATTGTGACAAAGGAAAAATGAGGGGAATTACTATGCAGAACAGGATATTGGTAGTAGATGACGCGGAAGTGAACCGTGAAATACTGCGCGATATGCTTGCAGATGAATATATTGTGGAAACGGCGCAGGATGGGGACGAAGCGCTGAAAAAGCTGAAACGGCATTTGGATGAAACGGCGGCTCTGCTTCTTGATCTGCAGATGCCGGGCATGGATGGCTTCGGTGTTCTTGCCGCGATCAGGAAGAACGGATGGCAGAACAGGATACCGGTACTGATCATAAGCAGTGAAAAAGATGTCGATATTGAAAATAAGTGCTTTCGTCTCGGGGTTTCGGACTTTATACACAAACCGTTCGAGTCCTCGATCGTCAAAAACAGAGTGCGGAATACGGTGGATTTTTTTGCCGGGAAACATCAGCTTGAACAGAAGGTCAGAAAGCAGACGAGAGAATTAAAGAAACAATCCCGTATCATTCAGATGCAGGCAGAGAAGTTAAAAGAAGCCGGTGCCTTTCATAACCTGATGATGCAGTACCACTGTGCCATTATGGAAGTAGAAACGAAGTTAAAGGTTTTGAACGAAGAATTTTCACAGGAATATAACAGAAATCCGTTTGAATCGATAAAGAGCAGGTTGAAAACTGCGGAGAGCATATATGAGAAATTGAGCCGGAAGGGGTATTCCGTTACGGTCAAGAATATAGAAGAACATCTGAATGATGTGGCGGGAATCCGTGTGATCTGTTCCTTTCCGGACGACATTTACCGCCTGGCCAGGCTTTTGATCAGACAGGACGATATCATTCTGCTCAAAGAAAAAGATTACATCAAACATCCTAAGTCAAACGGCTACAGGAGTCTTCATCTGATCATAAGCATACCTATTTTTTTATCCAATGCGAAAAAGTACCGGAAGGTAGAGGTGCAGTTTCGGACCATCGCCATGGATTTCTGGGCGAGTCTGGAACACAAACTGCAATACAAGAAGGATCTGAAAAATGCGGAGGAGATCGCGGAACAGCTGAAAAACTGCGCGGAATCTATCGAAACATTGGACTATCAGATGCAGGACATCCGAAATAAAATTGACAGTCATAATGAATAAGGCAGAAAGGGGTATGTCATATGGATTTTTGGAGAACGAAAACGAAAAGAGGAGAGCGGTTACAGCCTTTGGATATAATAGACGGATTCAGAGTCCGTCCGGGATTTTATAACAGGGATGGCGCGGCGGCCTCGCCAAGCGGGGTCAGTTTTACGATTCATTCGTTCGGAGCTACGAGTTGTACGCTGCTCTTATTCCATCCGCATGAAAAGGAGCCTTATGCCAGGCTGCGGTTTCCGGATTCCTATCATATCGGAAACACGTATTCCATGCTGGTATTTGATTTGAAAATTGAAGAATTTGAGTATGCATTTCAGTTAGATGGCCCATATGATAAGGAAAAGGGACTTCTCTTTGACAAAAATAATGTGCTTCTTGATCCATACGCGAGGGCGGTAACAGGACAGAAAGACTGGGGGGAGAGACCGGAAAGCGACGCCGGTTTCGTGTATCATGCCAGAGTCGTGGAGAATAACTTTGACTGGGGAAAGACCAGACAGCCGGAGCATCCGGTTGAAGATCTGATCATATATGAAATGCATGTCAGAGGATTTACCAAAGACGCTTCTTCCGGAGTAAGCGCCAAAGGCACTTATGAAGGACTCAGACAGAAGATTCCGTACTTGAAGGATCTGGGGATTAATGCAGTGGAACTTATGCCGATTTTTGAGTTCGATGAAATGGAAAGCGCCAGAGTCGTTGATGGGGAGCAGCTCTATAATTACTGGGGATACAATACGGTCTGTTTCTTTGCGCCCAATACGAGTTATTCTTCCGTTGTGGAGCACAATCATGAGGGAGATGAGCTCAAACAGCTTATTTATGAACTGAAGGAGAACGGCATAGAAGTGATCCTTGACGTTGTATTCAATCATACGGCGGAAGGGAACGAGGACGGCCCCTGCTTTTCGTTTAAAGGAATCGATAATAATATTTATTATATTCTGACGCCGGGCGGATATTATTATAATTTCAGCGGGTGCGGCAATGTATTAAACTGCAATCATCCGACGACCAGACGTTTTATCATTGACTGTCTGCGTTTCTGGGTAACAGAGTATCGTGTGGATGGCTTCCGCTTTGACTTGGCGTCCATTCTTTCAAGGGACCAGAACGGAGCGCCAATGGCGGAACCGCCTATTTTGCACGAGATTGCCTGCGATGCGATCCTCGGCAAAGTAAAGCTCATTGCGGAAGCCTGGGATGCGGGCGGATTGTATCAGGTTGGGAATTTCCCTTCTTTTAACAGATGGTCTGAATGGAACGGAAGGTATCGCGACGATATGCGGCGTTTCCTAAAGGGGGATGCGGGCATGGCCGGAACGGCGATCACGAGGATTACCGGTTCAAATGATTTATATGATCCGTTGAAAAGAGGAAAAGGCGCATCCGTTAATTTTCTGACCTGTCATGACGGATTTACACTTTATGACCTGTATTCGTATAATATGAAACATAACGAGAAGAACGGCTGGAACAATACGGACGGCGATAATAACGGAAACAGCTGGAACTGCGGTGCGGAAGGAAAAACAGACGATCCTGCGGTAGAGACGCTGCGGCGTCGTATGGTCAAGAACGCTTTTGCAACGCTTATGTGCAGCCGGGGGGCTGCGATGTTCTATGCCGGTGACGAATTCTGTAATACGCAGTTTGGCAACAACAATGCTTATTGTCAGGACAATATCATTTCCTGGTTAGATTGGAACAGATTGGACGAATACCGGGAAATCCACGACTTTTTCCGGTATATGATCGCTTTCCGGAAGAAACATGCCGTTCTGCGCAAGACGACAGCACAGGCATCTTGCGGTTTTCCGGGCATCAGTATCCATAATACCTATCCGTGGAACAGCGGTACGGATTACAACAGCAGGCTGATCGGTGTTATGTATGCAGGAAGAGACGAACATGATACAAAGGACGAGATCATCTTTTATTGTATGAACGCTTATTGGGAGTCTGTGAATATGCAGCTTCCGGAGCTGCCAAACGGCCTGAAATGGAAAATCTGCGTCAATACATTTGTACCGTATGAAGATGGGCAGGATGTGGAGGCGCTCACGGAGTTCCACTATAAGAGTACGCTTAGAGTTCCGCCGCGTACTGTTGTCGTTCTGATGGCCGAACAGCCGGAATAAAGGAAAACAGGGGGAAACGGTATGAAAATAGCACAGCAGACACAGACGAAAGAAACAAAGCATACAGCTTATGTCTTTAAGAAACAGGCGCATTCTGCCGTTGCATCCGCAGAAGACAAAAAGGCCCGGCCGAAAGAAGAAACCGATGTTTCGAACGTGCAGGAGGAAGAGGAGGGCGCTACGGTGGCAATTTCCGCAGAAGGACTCGGTCTTGCACAGAAGAAAAAAGAAGAAGACGATTCCGCAAAAGAAGCCATGGAGCGGGATATGTATCAGGAAATGCTGGAAAAGGCAAACGAGGCAGCCGAGGCACAGGGAGAAGGGTTTGCCGATCTGGCAAAAGCATTGGAAATCGCCAGGAGAATTTTAAACGGAGATATTGTACCGGCGCAGGATGAACAGTTCCTTATGGAGTTTAACAGTGAGATCTATATGCGGGTTAAAAGTATGGCGAAGGAAAAGGATGATCCGAAAGAATATGATACGCTTATGGAAGAGGAAGAAGAAAACACGGACAGCGCAGACGGAACGGATGAAAGCGGCTCCGGCGGATTGACGATAAAGTCCGGACAACAGGAAGGCATCTTAGAATAAATCTAAGATGCCCCTTTTCATATACATGATGATGCGGCTGCTGCTATTTATGCCGGGTCAGCAGTATTCCCGCATGTTGATGAAATTGTGATAGGGGAGTGCATTTTTCGTATATCCGCTTGTATAGATATGGATATTTTTCTGCTGTTCCCGTTCACATGCTTCGTCAAGAACTTCCGAAAAAAACTTATTTGCGAGCGTTCCCGACTGATTTTGCTTGGACTGGTGTTTTTGATCTTCGGAATATGTTTTTCGAAGACGCGGAATCACCGCAACCGCCTGAACTTTATAAAGCTGTTCATATCCGTATGCGTCGTATCCCTCCTTGGAAATCACTTTGTTTATGTTCTATTATATATATCGGCTAAAATAGGTTTTCTGATAGCTTTTACGGTAATTTTTTTCACTGTGCAAATTAAAGGTTGACATATGACTACCAGTGTTTTATACTATATCAAAAGGTAGTCAAATGTAAACCTTTTAATTATGCTATTTTCGAAATATGCATTAAAAGAGAGAAAAAAGAGATTATGTAACATTGCGGAACAAAGGGGGAACGGATATATGATAAAATTGTCGGAATCAGAATGGAAAGTGATGAGTTTGCTGTGGGATGAGGCGCCCCGGACAATTATGCAGATCACCAACTTTTTCAAAGAATCAACAGGGTGGACCAAACATACGGTCATGACATTTCTGCGCCGTATGGAGGAAAAAGGCGCGGTGCATTTTGAAGAGGGGGAACGGGCCAAACTCTATTATCCCGATATCGAGAAAACGGATGCAGTGATCCAGGAGACCGAAGAGTTCCTGGATAAAGTGTTCGGCGGACGTATGGGACTGATGCTGAATACCATGGTGGAAAAGAAAGCGCTGTCGAAAGAAGAAATCGAAGAATTATATGAAATACTCAAAAGAGCGGAGGAGGAAACCTTATGAGAGATATTGTGATCACATCTTCAATTTTAATCATTGTAGTTTTGACGATTCGTTTTCTGGCCAGGGGCAGATTGAAACCTGCTCTGCAGTACGCGCTCTGGCTGCCGGTGGTTCTGCGTCTGATCCTGCCTTTGCCGCTCTGGAAGAGTCCGTTCAGCATCCTGAATTATATACCGCAGGAAATGGCTGTCTCCGAATGGGGAGAAGCCGATACGGCGTATATGGAACCTGTGTCTGATCCTATGACAGCACCGGTTCTGCAGGGAGAGGAAATAACGGATGGCGTTCTGTACAGTGATATGGACAGGGAAGCGCATGGGAATCATGAACAGTCGGGTCCTGTTTCCTGGAAAACGACAGAAAAGACGCTAAACGGCACATATCTGCAGGATTTCCATCTTGGCGGTATATTGCCGTATATTTGGGCGGCAGGCATGCTGCTTGTCGGCGGATATATGTTTTTTTATCAGATGAAGTGGAAAAGCTATTTGAAAAAGAACAGAAAGCTCTGTAAGAACATCGGAGAAGGCGGAAAATACCGCGGCATACTGCCCGTGTATACGGTAAAGGGACTGCCGTCTCCATGCCTTTTTGGCAGAAGCATTTATCTGATGACAGACATGACATTAGATGAGAAGAAACTGGAACATATTCTCGCACATGAATACTGTCATTATAAACAGCTGGATTTTGTCTGGGTCATTGTCCGCTGCGTGCTGTGTGTTGTTTACTGGTTCCATCCGCTTGTATGGATAGCGGCCGGTATATCGAAACAGGACAGTGAGCTTTCCTGTGACGAGGCGGCAGTCAGACTGCTTGGTGAAAAAGAACGGATATCCTATGGAACGACCCTGCTGCAGCTTGTTGCATTTCAGGGAACTTATGACAAGGGAAAAGCGGGCATTGCTTCTACAATGAGCGGCAAGGAAAGCGGGATCAGGGAACGGATCATCCGGATTGTCGGAAAGCGCAGTTATATTGCGGCAGTATCTGTGGCTTCTGTGCTGTTTGTTGCAGTATTTATTGCAATTACTTTCTCCGGTACGGTACAGGGAAAAACAATCGGCAGTGATAAAAACGCTGCAAATGCAGGTAATGAGCGTACTTTGAGCGATATGCCGGCTGATGGCGAAATGCAGGATATCCTGCAGGAAGAAAACGAAATGCAGGATCTGCTGTCGAAACAAAGTGATGTACAAAACGGCATGGAAGAAATCCGCTCGGAAAAGGAAGAAAAAGCGGATGCAGAGCGGAAGGCAAGGACAGAGGCTGTACTTATGAAGTTAGACTCTTATGATGCGGATATTGATGTGTTTGGTTCCGGAGAGGGTGTTTACGGATTCCGGGATGCGAAGATGCCATCGGATTATGTGCAGGCCTATTTTGATAACGGCGGGGATGCGCTGGACGAAGGAATGTACCTGCTGCATACAAGGAAGGGCCCGGATGGCTCGGATATTAAAATATACGGTATGTATACGAAGGAATTCGGCTGTGAAGGAATTACGATCCTGATTGCCGATGACTCTGCCAAGTTCGATATTCCATGGGATATCAGTTATGGCAGCCTGCTCGGCAGAGAAGAATATTTACAGGTTTATGAGTCTGCAGAAGATGGAATGCCGAGAACATTTGCGTTTATGATACCGGTGAGCATGTATGACCGCCGCGAAGTTTATAACTGTTATCTGTGTGACCGTTATGATACGGGAACGATCGAGTTAAAGGAAATCACGCCGGAAACCTATCTTTCCCAGATCGATGAGCGGATCACTTATGAGATCATGGAAGAAGAGAGCCGCATCGATGTTTATGATAACGGCAGTATGATCGGTTCCATAACCGTTCCGGCTTCTGCAGAAGCGATGGAGAAGATCGGGGAAGTTGTCGTGGATGGAAGGATCGTATACTGGGATCTCGGGCAAAATATCGAAGAACTCCGGATAAATGTGGCAGTCGGGTTAAAACTGCGTTCGGATTCGGGAGAAGAACAGATATGGTATCATGGAATGGCGCCGCTTTCTTTTGGCGTACGGTGCGGCTCCTTTGGAGACAGATCCTTTGTTCTTGAACGGCCGGCAATAGAAACAGAATATGAGATAAAGACAAATGTGCTAAAGACGGAGCCGAAAACGCTGGATGAGTTTTTAAGTAACGCTTCATAAGCCGGTCTTTCCATCGGCCCGCATCCGCACTCTGCGCTCAGCAGAGTGCGGATGCGGATTCTGTGTTTGCGCGAAAAACATTCATGCACACGCGATGGGAATTATTGCAATGTGGCAAACAACCTCTTCCACAATGATCATTTCTGTGTTATACTATACGCGGTACCGATTGCCGTGATTGGAGCAAAAGTCTGCGATACCGGCCTTCGGCGGCAGGAACGCAGTCTAAAACACGATTCAGAAAGTAGTTGGGGATAAATGAAATATAAGAAAATCAATGAAGCGACTGTTCAGTGTATTATTTCCGAAGAGGATATGGAAGAGTACGGACTGACATTGTCGGATATTTTTGAACGGAATGAAAAGGGAGAGGGATTCCTGCGGGACGTTGTGGAAAGAGCGCATGACGAAGTAGGATATCGTTTAAACGGCGATAACATTGCCATGCAGATCACACCGATTCGTGACGAGGGACTTGTAATCACGTTTTCCGATGAGGGGATGGCAGGTTTTCAGAATATGCTCGAGCACATCAAAGAGGTGCTGTCGGGTCTTGATCCGGAGACCATGAAAGAGGCGGCGCAGGCACTGGTGCAGAAAGAGGCGCAGGCTGCGAAAAAGATGGAAGATACGTGCAGGATGTTTGCATTTGCATCGATGAATCATGTAATGCGTTATTGCGCGGCAGTACCTTCCGGGCTTTCGGTAAAGAGCCATTTGTATAAGTTAAAGGATACATATTATCTCGTGCTGGAGAAACAGCGGCTCTCTAAGAAGAACTTCAACAAGATCAGCGCTCAGGCAATCGAGTTCGCGAAACTGGCGGCGCCCTCGGAAGAGAAACTGCGGTATCTGGAAGAACACGGAGAATGCCTGATAAGAGATAAGGCGGTGAGAGAACTGCGGAAAATATGCATACCACGATAGGGCGGTACCGGATCACCTGTTATCTGCCGGAGAACGGGAAAGCCGATCGTATCGTATATCTGCATACGGCGGCAGATGAGGCGGAACAGATCTGGAATCTGACGACGCAGGACTTTGCATTGGCGGCAGTCGATGGGTTGGACTGGAACAGAGAGTTGTCGCCGTGGTATCATGAGAAGGTTTTTGCAAAAGGGGAAGCATTTGCCGGAGAGGCGGATGATTACCTTACACTATTGACGGGACGGCTGATTCCGGAAACGGAGTCGGCCTTTTTGCCTGCACGGAAGAAGCGGTATCTGGCAGGATATTCCTTAGGCGGTCTATTTGCCGTATATGCTTTATATAAGACGGATGTATTCGACGCTGTCGCTTCCGTATCCGGGTCATTATGGTACGGCGGATTTACGTCCTATGTGGAGGAATATACGGTTGCGCGAAACCCTGATAAAATTTATTTTTCATTAGGAGATAAAGAGGCGGTATCTGCAAGAGGGATCATGCGGAATGTTTTGACGTGTACGAAGCAGATAGAAGAAAAGTTTCGCAGGGGCGGTATTCCGACCGTTTTGGAAATGAACCGCGGGAACCATTTTGATCAGGTGCCGGAGCGTATGGCAAAAGGGATCGATTGGATAATGAGTACACAAAGAGAGGTACAGACTTAGGAAAGGATATGGTTAACAAATTGAAAGAAAATCAGGAAATGAGAACAGACATGAAAGAGATGCAGACGCAGGAGGAGAATAAAGCAACGCTTACGTATCGTGAGTCCGGCATTGACGAGCGGATCATCCGGGCCGTGGAAGAATTGGGATTCGAACATATGACGCCGATCCAGGAGCAGGCGATTCCGGTCTTTTTATCAGGCAGGGATGTGATCGGACAGGCGCAGACCGGTACGGGCAAAACGGCGGCATTCGGGATTCCCATTCTGGAAAAGATCGATCCCGAGAACAAAAATCTGCAGGCCGTTATTTTATGTCCGACGAGAGAACTTGCGATGCAGGCGGCGGATGAACTGCGCAAATTTGCCAAGTACATGCAGGGAATCAAGGTACTGCCGATCTATGGCGGACAGGATATTGTGAAACAGATTAAAAATTTAAAGGGCGGCGTACAGGTTATCGTCGGTACACCGGGACGTGTTATGGATCATATGCGCCGTCATACGGTCAAGATGAATCATATTCACACGGTGGTTCTGGATGAAGCGGACGAGATGCTGAATATGGGATTTCGAGAAGATATCGAGACAATCTTGAAGGAAGTACCGGAAATGCGGCAGACCGGTCTGTTCTCCGCAACGATGCCGAAGCCGATCTTAGACATTACGAAGCGTTATCAAAAAGACGCTGTATTTTTGAAGATGACACCCAAAGAGGTTACGATACCGCTGATCAAGCAGGCATATTACCAGGTACAGCGTAAGGACAAAGAAGAAGTTTTATGCCGTCTGTTAGATTATTACGATCCCGGCCGGGCGCTTATTTTCTGCAATACCAAGAGAATGGTGGATGAGCTGACGGAACATTTGAAGAAGAGAGGGTATGCGGTAGAAGGACTGCACGGTGATCTGACACAGGGACAGCGCGATACCGTGATGAATCTGTTCAAAAGCGGACATGCGGATATCCTGATCGCTACAGATGTTGCGGCAAGAGGAATCGATGTCGATAACGTGGAAGCGGTGTTTAATTATGACGTTCCCGAGGATATCGAGTATTATGTGCATCGTATCGGCAGAACGGGACGTGCGGGTAAAAAGGGCCGCTCCTTTACGTTGGTAACGGGCAGAGAAGCATTTAAAATCCGTGATATTGAGAGAATCTGCCATACAAAGATAAGAGAACGCAAGATTCCTTCCGCTGCGGATATTACAGAAAGAAAAGCAGAGAAGATTTTAAAAGAAGCGGAAGAAGTGATCATGGGACAGGATATCGGCCGGGCCATGCAGTTTATAGAAGAACGCAGTTCTCTGGGAGAATACAGCATCCTGCAATATGCGGCAGCATTTATGAAGATGAAACTCGGAGACGAAATTGAAGATATCAAACAGGAGCGTTTTTTGCCGGACTGGATTCCGCAGGGAAGAAACAGACGCCGCGGCGCGGACGGGAAAGGCAGACCGGGCAGAAGCGGTTTGATCCGAAGCGGCGCAGGGAAAGATGGTTCGGATAAAGGCAGTTATGATAAAAACAGGAGTAATAAGGGCCATACAGACAAAGGAAAAGGGTACGACAGAAGGGAAGCGGACAGAAATAACAGATATGCGGCCCTGCGTATCAGAACGAAGAAAAAAGACAAGAAGTAAGAAGGGCCGTTAAACAGGTGCACGACGGCATGCTGCGGCGTATTACAGCACCAGTTCACAGCCGTGTTCTTTTAACCATTTTCTCGCATTTTGCCAGTCCGGATATACTGCTTCAACAGCCTGCCAGAAAGCGGGAGAATGGTTCATATGTGTCAGATGACAAAGCTCATGTACGACCACATAATCCAGTATGGCGGGCGGTGCAAGCATAAGCCGCCAGCTGAAGGAAAGCGTTCCTTTGCTGCTGCAGCTTCCCCAGCGTGTTTTTTGATCACGGATGGTAATGCGTTTATAGGAGCCGCCCGTTACGGCGTGATAGTAAGCGACCCGCCTGGGTATATAGGAACGGGCCGCTTCTTTATAGCGGTTTTCCAGAGCAGTTCTTTGTACGTCGGATAAATCGGAATGGGGTCTGCTGTTTTTCCTTGCACAGGCTTCCAGGTAATGTGTGATGATCCAACGGCTTTTTTCTTTTGCAAGCTGCATGATCTGCCTGTTTGTGGCGCGTGATGGTACGCGGAAGACAATGTTTGCGTCTTCGTCTATTGTGATGGCACAAGTTTTACGCCTGCTTCTTAGGATCGTGCAGGGAAGTGTATATTCGGTTTGATCGTGTGTAATCGTAATTATCGTCTGCATGATTACTATAGTATCATATTCTGCCTCTGCGGGCAACGGGCGGGCATCCCGCGCGATTAACGCAAGAGGCATTTTGCTTGTCAATAGGCGTAAGTTATGATAGTATGTGTGATGAATGTTGAAAACGGACGCAGGAGTGGATATGAGTAATTTAGAGAGAAAAGACAGCACAGAACGGATAAGAGGGGCAAAAAAAGCAGGCGCCGCCGGGAAAGTAAAAAGAAAGAAGAAGGCAGGCGGCATGAAGCGGACGGGCAGTGTAAAGAAATCGGGAAGCGGCAGGCGTATAGATGCGGGAAGAGATACAAGGCGGGCAGGGATGTATTCGAAACGCCGAAAAAAGGTCAGGATGCAGAGGATCGGCATAGCGGCTGCCGGCGTATGTATTGTGTGCGCAGCAGCTTTCGGGATTCTTTTTAATCTGCCATCGCAGAAACTGTCGAGAAAACTTTCCGCCGGAGAAAAATATACGGAAAACGGAGACTTCGAGATGGCACAGGCTTCTTATGAAGAAGCTCTGCAGATCGATCCGACTACAGTGGAAGCCTACCATTGTCTGGCGCAGAATAACCTGAATCAGAATGACAGCGGAGCGGCGAAAGAGATTCTTTTTACCGGCTGGGAAACCACGCAGGATGAAGGTCTTCTGGATTCTTATTGTACGATCGCCCTGAATGAAGTGGTAGGAGAGATCAATGATAAAAACTGCAGTTTTGCCACGGTAGAAAAATGTATCCAGATCCTGCGGCAGGATGTAGGAAATGCGCGCGCAATAGAGCTTTTGGGAACGTGTTACGACAGACTTTTTACAGAGAGTGAAGAGGAAAATACCTTTTTGCTTTTCAGGGATGAAAATGCTGCGGAGGATACCTGTCTGTATGCCGCATACGAACAGATCGTGCGTTCTCTCATAGAGCTGTATGAACAGGCGCCGTCGGATCAGTTAAAAGCCGTATTGACCCGTTATGCCGTGATCGATGTGGAATATGTTTATTTAAGCGTTCCGCATCTTGCCGGATACAGGCAATTGCTGGAAGACGTGGGCAGCGTGGTGGACGAGCCTTCTGTGAAAGAGCTGTCTGCATGCCTGGCACGCGCGGTCGAGGTAGAAGATATTTTTGCGGGCATGTTTGCGGAATTTGAGCAGGGAAATTATGAAAGCGCCAAAGAGTTTATTGTAGGAGATACGTATCAGCAGATACAGGACGCTTTTATACTTGGAGAGAGCGGTTATTGGGAAGGTGCGGCGGCAATTCCGGTCAATAAAGAACAGATGGTGATCCATAAGACGCAGGATGGCTTTTTCTTTTCCTTTCTGACATTTGACGAGTATGAGAATTCGCAGGGCGTTATTACGGTCTGGGGAAGCAGGCAGCTTGACGGCGGCATACAAAGAACGAGTATCTCTTATGAACCTGCGAGTGAAAAAGGTGCGTACTATCCGCATACGGAATATATCATTACATATGAATACAGTAATGTCTTGAAAAACGATACGCTTGTGCAGATGAATTACCGCTTAAAGACACAGGTAACAACACAGGAAGGAACGGTTACGGACGTAATCGGCGACTGGGGCGGAGAACATGAGTGGGAGACCAGTTATTGAGGCAGTTTGGTAAGCAAAAGAGGCGGTTACTTTGGAAACAGGAAATCAAAAAATATACTGGATGGATACCCTTAAGCTGTTAGCGGCTTTATTGGTGTTTTCCACCCATTTTCTGGCAGAATATGCGCCCAAATTTCTGGTGCATTGGGAGCAGGGACATATTTTATACGGTATAACAGGCAAACTGGCCGTCAGTTTTTTCTTTCTGATGAGCGGTTATTTTGCAATGAAAGCTGCCAGAGAGAAGGCCTGGCAGTATATGATAAAGCGGTATCTGCGCCTGGCTGTTCCGGTGCTTTTGATCGAAACGGTTATGTTGTTTTGGATGATCTGCCTGAAAGCAGTGAATGTGGATGCCTGGCTGTCTTCTGAAATAACGGGCCGGTATCTGAAACTGGAGAAAATGAATTATCAGATGTTTTTATCCGATATCTTTTTGCTTGGCGGTAAGGTGGTCGTTACTTATTGGGGAAATTTCATGCTGTTTGCGGGGCCTGTCATCGTCATGCTCTTACACGGTATCTGTAAGGATAAAGGCGCGTCTGCCGGGAAATGGGGAAAGGTGAAACCCGTGCTCCTTTTTGGCGCTGCGGGACTTATTTTTTATCTGCTCGGCTATGCCTGGTATACGGTCTGCATGCTGGGAGCGCTTTTGTATTTGGCAATGTCCGGGGAAAAAGAGCTGAACGTATGGACCAGACGGGTGATCAAGGCACTTTTGCTTGTCGTGATCTGTTTCTGTGTCAGGACACCGGAAACAAATGCCGGCTATGTCATGAAAGGCGCAGCCTCTTTCGGCCTTGTCTTTTTTATATTTTATGATAAAAAGATTCAGGCATTGCTGGAAAATAAAATATGCAGATCGCTGTCTGTATATTCTTTTGAGATATACCTTGTGCATACCCCCATCAATCTCATGGTGGTGTCTTTTCTTTTTGGATTCCTGAAAGAAGCGGGAGTGCCCCACCGGGTGACGCTTGCATGCGCGTATCTGCTGTCGCTTGTCCTGACGCTTCTTTGCAGCAGGGGGGTACATGCCGCGGCAGGAAGGATCGTGCAGTCGGTATGGAGAAGAATCGAATAGGCACAAATCTTGACAAAAAGGAAACCTTTGACTATAGTAATCATGTAAGGGTATTCTTCTGAAAACGACAGAAGCAGAAGAGGGTAATGGCACGGATACCGTGCCTTCAATATAGGAAAAAGGAGAAAGAAAGATGAAAAAGAAACCGGCAGTATTAATGATCTTAGATGGCTACGGATTAAACGAAAAAACACAGGGAAATGCGGTGGCACAGGCCAAAACACCGGTCATGGACAAACTGATGAAGGAATGTCCTTATGTCAGGGGCAATGCAAGCGGCATGGCAGTAGGTCTTCCGGATGGTCAGATGGGCAACTCGGAAGTCGGCCATTTGAATATGGGCGCGGGGCGTATCGTGTATCAGGAACTGACAAGGATCACGAAAGAGATCCAGGATGGTACTTTTTTCGAGAACCCGGCACTGCTTGATGCGGTAAACAACTGCAAAAAAAAGGATTCTTCACTGCATATGTACGGACTGATATCCGACGGCGGCGTACACAGTCATAATACGCATTTGTACGGCCTGCTTGAACTCGCCAGGAGAAACGGTCTGACCAAAGTATATGTGCATGCCTTTTTAGACGGCCGTGATACACCGCCGGCAAGCGGAAAAGGCTTCGTAGAAGAGCTGGAAGCGGAAATGAAAAAGATAGGTGTCGGCGAAGTGGCAAGTGTGACCGGACGCTACTATGCAATGGACAGAGATAATAACTATGACAGAGTGCAGAAAGCATATGATGCTCTGACAAAAGGCGAAGGCCTGCAGGCGGACAGCGCTCCGGCAGGTATTCAGGCTTCTTATGACAGAGAAGAGACCGACGAATTCGTAAAGCCTACCGTGATCATGAAAGACGGTGCGCCTGTTGCAACGATCAAAGACGGTGATTCCGTTATCTTTTTCAATTTCAGACCTGACAGGGCAAGAGAGATCACAAGAAGTTTCTGTGATGATGATTTTAAAGGATTTGACAGAGGCAAAAGACTGGATGTGACTTATGTCTGCTTCTCCGATTATGATCCGACGATCCCGAATAAAGAGGTGGCGTTCCATAAGATTGCAGTCACCAATACATTCGGAGAATGGCTTGCGGCGAATCATATGAAACAGGCCAGAATCGCGGAAACGGAAAAATATGCGCATGTTACGTTTTTCTTTAACGGCGGCGTGGAAGAGCCAAATGAAGGGGAGGACCGTATTTTGGTCAATTCGCCCAAAGATGTTGCTACTTATGATCTGAAACCGCAGATGAGCGCATATGAAGTGTGCGATAAATTGACCAACGCTGTCAGATCCGGCCAGTATGATGTGATCATCATCAATTTCGCCAACCCGGATATGGTCGGCCATACCGGTGTGGAAGCAGCGGCGATCAAAGCGGTGGAAGCGGTTGACGAATGTGTGGGCAAAGCTGTAGAAGCGATCAAAGAAGTTGACGGCGTGATGTTTATCTGTGCCGATCACGGTAATGCCGAGCAGTTGATCGATTATGAGTCAGGTGCGCCTTTTACGGCTCATACAACGAATCCGGTACCGTTTATCTTAGTCAATGCCGATCCCTCCTATAAGCTGAGGGAAGGCGGATGCCTTGCGGATATCGTGCCGACGCTGATCGAGCTTATGGAAAAAGAACAGCCCGCAGAGATGACAGGAAAATCATTGCTCATAAAATAGAAACAAATGAAAGCAGACAGGGATAAAGAGTCTCTGCCTGCTTTTTTTATGAAAAATGCAATAAAATTTGCAGATTTACAACAAAAATATAGGGAAATAACAAGAAAGTCTACCCATAATGCAAAAATCATTGTATAATTATGATAATGTGTACTAGCTGATGGAAGCAAGCAAGGGGTTTTTGGCATGAAGAGGAAGGATAGGAAGTCCGTATTTCAGATAAGCTATGTGGTGATTTTATTATTGATCAGCGTTATGGTTTTTGCGTGGTATTCCAATAATCTGAAGAATGAGCTGCGGGAACTGGTAAGGGATACCCTGAAAGAAGTATCCAACCAGAATGTGCTCGTTGTACAGAAAGAATTGGAGGGAGATCTGAATGCGCTGACTGAGATTGCAGAACGCATCGGCGCTCTGAAAGATACCGGCGAAGAAGAAATCATGGATACGCTCAAGGGCGTTATAGACAGATATTCTTTTAAGAGAATGGGATTCTGCGGACTGGATGGTATGGCCAGTACGACGGATGACAGGTCGTTTGACATTTCGGAAAGCGCATATTTTGCGGCATCCATACAAGGTGAGACTTATATTTCGGCTTTGCTGATCGATCCGTCAGACAATGATGAGATTATTGTTTTCAGTGCACCTGTGAAGAAAGGCGGCGAGATATTCGGCGTTGTTTTTGCAGCATATCGTGTGGAAAGTTTAAAAGAGATCCTTTCCGTGACTTCTTTTGAGGGAGAAGGTTATACCTATATCGTACAAAGCAGCGGCGATAAAATCGTTGATTCCATCAATCCGACGAGTTTCCAGAATATGACCAATATTTATAAATCCATGGAGGAGGCGGACGCGCGCAATACCCAGGCGGTCAAGGATTTAAGGAGCCTGTTGGAGGGCGGTAAGACCGGATATGTTATTTTCTATAATAAGATCGGCAAATATATGTATGCCACGCCGCTTGATATCAACGGCTGGTTTTTGATCGATGTCGTACCGGTAGATTTTATGGAGAGCACTTCCAACTATATCATACAAAGAACGTATATGGTCTGTGCGATACTGGCGGTAGTCTGTATCGTGATCGCAGCCCTGATTTTCTGGGAAGAATGGCGGAAGAAGCGGCAGATGCAGAATCTTTTATATATTGATGATCTGACCGGCGGCAGTACGCTGATGAAATTTAAGCTGGATGCGGAGATAAAGGTCAATGAATATCATGATAAGTCAGCTTTTATCATGATGGATCTGGATGACTTTAAGCTGGTTAACGAGCTTTTCGGCTATGATGAAGGCGATAAGGTATTATGCTATATTTTTGAAACCATCCGGAATAACTGCGGAAAAGAAGAATGTCTGGGAAGAGGCGTCGGTGACCATTTCTATATGCTGCTGCATTTTGATGCCAAAAAGGAGATTGAAGAGAGAGTCCTCAATATGACGCAGGAGATTCAAAGGTGCTATATATCCAATGCATCGGAATATATTCTGCATCCGGTATTCGGGATCTATTATGTGGATAAATATGATGATGATATGGAAGATATGCTTAACTGTGCTACGCTTGCGCATAATCAGGCCAAACAGGAAAGAGATGTCGTCTATAAAATATATACCAACATTCTAAAAGAAAGGATCGTCAACAAAAAACAGCTTTCCGACCAGATCGAGCATGCCTGTGATAATCACGAATTCGTCGTTTACTATCAGCCGAAATATGAGTCCAGAACACAGAAACTTGTCGGTGCGGAAGCGCTGGTGCGCTGGCAGAAACCCAACGGACAGATGATATCGCCGGGACTGTTCATTCCTCTGGCGGAAGAGAGCGGATTCGTCTGTAAGCTGGATGAGTACATATTTAAAGAAGTATGTCTGGCACAGAAGCGCTGGCTGGATAAAGGACTTGAGATCGTACCGATCTCCGTCAACATCTCGAGAAGACACCTGGACAATCCGGAATTTATATATGAATATAAGCGTATTCTGGATGAATCAGGGGTGCCGATCCAGTACATACAGCTTGAAATTACGGAAAGCGCCATGTTTGAGAAGCAGGAAGAATTTATTGAAATCATGGAAGAACTGCACCAGTTGGGATTCATGATCCTGATGGACGACTTCGGAACAGGATATTCTTCTTTGATGATGCTGAAATCGGTTCCGGTAGACGTTATGAAGCTGGACAAGAGCTTTGTAGACGATTATGATGATGCCAGAGGCGAGCAGATCATACGCTGTGTCATGCAAATGGCAAAAGACTTGAGAATCGGCATCACCGCGGAAGGTGTAGAAACGAAAGAACAGTTTGAATTCTTAAAGGATATCGGCTGTGATACCATTCAGGGGTATTATTTTGCAAGGCCGATGCCGGAACAGGAGTTTGAAGAACGTATGGTATAGAAATTCTAAATTCGGGAAAACGGTTTTGGGAAGCCGTATACTGACATATGAAATGTTAACAGTGTTCGGAATTTTGTCATTTATTACGCTTGACAAAGTTCCGAATTTATTATATATTAAGTGTACTAATATAAATAATACACTTAGTTCACATAGTTCACTAAGGATCATCATACAAGAAGGGAGGTAAATATGATTATCATAGATTATAAGGATACCAGGCCAATCTATGAACAGGTTGTCGAGAAGTTTAAGACTTTGATCCTGAAAGGCGTTCTGACGCCGGATGAGCAGATGCCCTCTGTCAGGAATCTGGCCATGGAACTGTCAATCAATCCCAATACGATCCAGAAAGCCTATGCCGAACTGGAACGGGAAGGATTTATTTATACGGTCAAAGGGAGAGGAAACTTTGTACTGGGTACAGACAGTCTTTTAACAGAATGGAAGAAGGAATGTATGGAAAAAATACTGCAGCTGGTCAGAGAGTCGGAAGAATACGGCATTACCAAGGAAGAGATCATAGAACATATACGGAAGATGTAACTGAAAACGGAATCAGATCGTAAGAGGAAGAGGAGAGATATATGATTGAAATATATAACGTGACCAAATGCTTCGATACGATAAAAGCGGTGGATGAAGTCAGCGTTACGATCAGAGAAAACACAGTCTTTGGACTGATTGGAACAAACGGTGCAGGGAAAAGCACTGTACTGCGCATGATCACAGGCGTTTTAAAACCGGACGATGGGACGATTGCAGTCGATAATATGCCGGTTTATGATAATGTGGATGCGAAGAAAAAAATGTTTTTCATTGCCGACGAACCGTATTTTTTTGCAAACGGATGCGCACAGACAATGGAACATTATTACAGCAGAATCTATGAGAATTTTAATACGGAAGAGTTTTATCAATATCTGGAGAATTTTAACCTGGATAAGCGCAGGAAGATCAATACTTTTTCAAAAGGAATGAAAAAGCAGCTGGCTCTTTTGCTGGGAATCTGCGCTCATACGAAATATCTTCTGTGTGACGAGACTTTTGACGGACTCGATCCGGTCATGCGGCAGGGAATCAAGAGCATTTTGGCCAAAGAGATGGAAGAAAAAGGCCTGACGCCGGTTATCGCGTCCCATAATCTGAGAGAGCTTGAAGATATCTGCGACCATATAGGACTTTTACATAGAGGCGGTGTCCTGCTGTCGAAAGATTTAGAAGATATGAAATGCAATATCCAGAAAGTGCAGTGTGTTTTTGCTTCTTTGGGAGACGAGACGAAAGCGCTGGAGGGACTGGAAATACTGAAAAAGGAGCAGAGGGGTTCTTTATCTACCATTACGGTCAGAAGTACCAAAGAGGAAATCATGGCACATTTTGCAACGGTCAATACCGTATTTTTCGAAGCGCTTCCTCTGTCTTTGGAAGAAATCTTTATCAGTGAAACGGAGGTAGTCGGTTATGACATCAAAAAGCTTATTCTTAATTAGCAGTAAAGAGAATCACAGACGAAGAATCCTGGCATGGATCGTCAGTATTTTGGTGCAGCTTGCTGTCTATCCGGGCATTATGACGATTTATTTAAGCCGGATTCACTTCTGGAATGCGGATGGCGCTTACACGCTGGAAAAATTATACCGAATAGCGCTTGAGAATGCGGTGACGGATGCGCTCGGATTCAAGCCGTTGGCAACTGTTCCGATCATGGTTCTGGCGGTATATATTGCGGTGCAGGGTTTTTCTTATCTGCACAGCAGAAGAAAAATAGACTTATATCACAGTGTACCGGTTTCGGCCAGACGGCGTTTTGTCGTGATCTATGGAAACGGACTGGTCATTTATCTGCTGCCGGCAGTGTGTGCGGCCCTGCTTGGCGTTATCATGGGAGCGGCGCAGGGGGCGCTTACCGCGAGAGGACTTGCAGAGGGCGGACTGGCGTTTCTGATGACTTTTATGTACTTTCTGGTCGTTTATACGATCTCTGTTCTGGCGGTTATGCTGACCGGTAATATGGTGATCACCGGATTTGCCGCGGTAACGATGCTGTTTATCGGATTTTTTATAAAAGAGCTTGTTTCCGTCATGAGATATAATTTTTTTGATTCGGTGGACTATACTTTTGCACAGCCGGGAGATGGAAGTTGTGTTGTAATGCAATATCTGAACCGGACTACCTTGTTAAAGAATACACCGCTTTTATCGGAAATTGCGCCGGAAGTATTTCTGCTTAGCGCAAAGTGGCTTGCAGTATCCATCGTTGTTCTGGCTCTTGCATACCTGTGTTATAGGAAACGGCCTTCGGAGGCTGCGGGGAAGGCGATCGCGATACAGCCGGTCAAACCGGTGGTGAAGATCATTATTTCGGTTGTAATGGGTATTTTTGTCTGCTATATACTTTATGATGCTACGTATTACAATAAGCCGGTCGTGATACTGGGGATGGTTGGCGGAACATTATTGTGCTGCGGTCTTATGGAAATCATTTATGAATTTGACATACGTGCGGTGTTTAAGCATCTGTTTTCTACGGGAATTTCGGCCGTGGCGGTTATTTTTGTATTCTGCGTTTACCATTTTGATCTTTTCGGTTATGATTCCTGGGTGCCGGATGCGGACGAAGTAGAGAGCGTGGCAGTGGATATCGGACCTTACCAGAGTTATTGGGAGTATACCGAGGAGGGGACTGTTTATATCAGCAGCAGTCAGTACCTGAGAGACAATATGTTTTTAAAGGATGTGGAAGCCGTCTGTAAGCTGGCAGAGAAAAGTGTCGGAACGGATGTTGATACGATCACAAACTATCTCGGGTTTTCCATCTTATATCGGATGAAGTCCGGGAAAGAAGTGAGCAGATATGTCGGCGTTGATCTGGATAATCCTGCCAGTGCGGAGCTGCTTAACAGAATCATCGGAACAGAAGAATACAGAAGCGGCATATACCAGATCGTCAAAGACGAAACAACACTTTCATCCCTGCGAAAAGAAGTTGCCGTTTCTTATACGAATGGCGCCATAACTTCAGAGATAGCGGTTTCGGAAGCGGAAGAACTGCGGGATGCCTGGATCAGGGATATGGAACAGTTTGATTATTCCTTCGCAAGAGACAACAGACCGTGCGGCATGCTTATTCTGGAATTGAAAAGCAGTTACAGGAGCTGGGAACTGCCTGTATATGAGAGCTTTGCAAGCACAATCGCGTTTTTAGAGAAAAACAATGCATACTATCCGATAACGCTTCGGGCCGAAGACATTGCGGGGCTGGAGATTACAAACTGGCATTATGATGATCAGAGAAACTTATTTGCCGATTCGGATACAGATATCCCGGATGGGGAAGAAACGATACTGACGGCGTATGCGACCGATGAGGGAGGTGTTGTTGAGAGATTTGAGGATCCGGAAGAGATCGCCGAGATCATCAAAGGACTTTATCCATCTTATATGGACCTGTATTGGAATGAAAGAGAGGCGCTTGACCACAACTATGATGTTGTGATCAGCTTTAAGGCAGACACAGAATATCCATATGGCCTGGGATACTATTCTTATGATTTTTTAAGCGGAGAAGTGCCTGATTTCGTAGTGGAAAGAACGGCTTATAAAGACTGAGAGATCTGAGAGATCAGATGAAAGAACGGATCTTCGAATTGCAGCGATATGCAGTTCGGGGATCCGCCGCTTGTTGTGCGGCGGTTGTTTCTGGAAAAATCTTTTAAGAAAATATTAAGAAAATCGGGAAAATATATTAGGTAAAAACAGTATCATTTTGCATCAATATGGTTTATAATGACTACGGGCGATAGGTTGACTATTGTCATGAACGGAAGGGAGTATGACGGGATAGATGAGACAGGGAGAACCCGTAATATGCGTAAAAGATTTATACAAAATTTACCGCGTAGGTGAAACAAAAGTACGGGCGTTAAACGGTGTGGATTTTACAATAGACAGAGGCAATTTCTGTTCGATCGTGGGCACTTCGGGTTCCGGGAAATCTACACTGCTGAACATGATGGCGGGACTGGAGAAACCGACAAAGGGTGAGATCATCATTGCCGGAGAACATATGGAACGCAAAACGGAGAATCAATTGGTCGCTTTCAGGCGGGAACATATCGGCTTCATTTTTCAGTCTTTTAATCTGCTCGGTACGATGAATGCAATAGAGAATGTAGCTTTGCCGTTAACGTTTCAGGGAATGGACAAAAAGTCCCGGAACAGGAAAGCAGAAGACATGCTGGATCTGGTAGGGCTGACAAAGCACAAAAAACACCGGCCGAATCAAATGTCCGGAGGTCAGCAGCAAAGAGTCGGCGTCGCGCGTGCGCTTGTGGTGGAACCGGAGATTATTTTTGCGGATGAACCTACCGGTAATCTGGATTCCAATACATCGGTGGAAGTCATGAATCTGATGAAAAAAATTGTCAGAGAGAAGAACCAGACGCTCGTTATGGTAACACATGACAATTATCTGGCAGGATTTGCAGATGTGATCCTGCGTATTAAAGATGGAAAGATCGTGGAGATCGAGGATAACAGAGGAAAAGAAGATCGCGGAGAGATTGAGGCAATATAATTTATTTCTTGGGAGGAGATAAAGGATATGTGTAAAAGAAACAAGTGGAAAAAAGGGATACTTGGGGTAGGACTTGCGGCGGCATGCTTTCTGGCAGTGCCGTCAGGAGCATATGCGACACAGACGGAGGGCGCTCCTGCAGGAGACCCGCCGGCTGCTTCTGCACCGGCCGATCCGGCGGATCAGCCCGGGGCGGATTCGACACCTGGAACACCGGATGCGGTAGTAACGCCGCCTGCAGATACAACGCCTAAGGCGCCGGCGGCCGGATCTTTGGCTGGGCCAGTGTCGCCAACTGCAGGGACGCCGGCAACGGACGCAGAAAAAGAGGCTGCAAAAACGAGGCTTTTGAATCGTATGAATGATCTGAAGTCTTTGTATAGTTTGGATGCCGCGGGAATGACAAGACTGGAGAGTGTGTATAATAATGCAGTTCAAAATATAGATGCTGATGCAACAAGAACGGCAGATGATCTGGATGATTTTGTTGTCACAACAATGTCTGCTCTGGAAAACGTTGCTTATGCTTATATAAACAGTAAAAACAATTCCTCTTCCGACAATCCCAACATCAAAAGCGACAACCCGGACCGTATCATCAACAACGACGACAGAGCGGATGCGGATGAAGACTTGCTGAATTATATGAAAAGTCTGGAAGTCCGGTATCGTCTGGATGAAAAAGTAATGGAAAATCTGCGGAAAGTATTTGACAGCGCCGTATATTATATTGCCAATACGGATATGACGGTGGCTGAGCTGGAAGCTTATGTTACATCCACAAAAGGGAGCATGGAATCCACTGCCGTAGCCAATGTCAGCGTAACGACAAGCGAATTTCTGCAGGTAGGCGATAACTGGGCGACGCCTACGGTCAGTTATGGGCAGTCGGTGGCGATCGTTTTGCCGGTCATCAATTTCGGTACGGAAGAACTCAATGATCTCATCATTGAGCCGCAGACGTCTACGATCGTATCGGAATGGCCTTTTGTACCGGGTATGACGAGCTATCTGCAGACGGAACCCTATATACCGGGAAACCAGACCTATGATGCGGCTATGGCGAACCGCCGGGAATTCACCTTTTATTTTACGGCCAGAGACGACGTGATGAGCGGTTTTTATCCGCTGAAGTTTCATATTTGGTATACCAAATCCGGCATCCGCTGTGAAGAACCGGCGGAACTGACGGTTTATGTGCGCACGGTCGGCAAACCCGGAAGCGGTACGATCGGCGGAAGCGGTGAAGAAACGAGCGGCGCGAAACCGAGGATCGTTGTTACCGGATTTGAGACGAATCCGGCACAGGTGTTTGCGGGAGATACATTTACATTAACGGTACATGTGAAAAACACATCCAAAGAAATGGCGGTCACCAATCTGCTGTTTGATATGCAGGCGGCGGTAGAGGGAGAAGATAAAACGAATACGTATGCGGCGTTTCTGCCGACGTCCGGTTCCAGTTCCGTCTATATGGATAAGATATCTGCGGATACGGCGGCAGATATTGAGATAGAAATGACGGCTAAGGCCGATCTGGCGCAGAAACCATATGTTCTGGAAGTGAATATGAAATATGATGCGGGCGCCATGTTTGATCTGACCGATACGGCCAGTGTTTCGATTCCGATCAATCAGGAAAGCCGGTTTGATATCAGCACGCCGGAAGTGATGCCGGGAGATATTACGGTCGGTTCGCAGTCGAACGTAATGTTCAGTATATATAATACCGGTAAAACAACGCTCTATAACGTGCAGGTGAAGTTTTATGCGGATTCTATCGAAGAAGCGACCGCTTTTGTCGGCAATCTGAATTCCGGTGCGACGGGGAATGTTGATTCGATGATAACCGGTGCGAACGCGACTATGGATGACGGAACCATCAATGTGGACATTTCCTATGAAGATGAAGCCGGTAATGTATCAACGGAAACAAAGACGATCATGTTGTATGTTTCGGAAGAATTTTACGACGATTTCGTAATGGATGATGATATGATGATGGGCATAGAAGGAGAAGAGGGAGAAAGCAAACCCCGGACGGGACTGATCATTGGCATTGTTGCGGCGGTAGTCGTTGCTGCAGGAGCCGGGATTATTTTGCTTGTGCGTCTTAAAAAGAAGAAAAAAGAAGCGCTTCTTCTGGCGGATGATTTAAAATCTCTTGACGATGACAATACAAACAGCTTTTAAGTGCGATAGTGGAAAAGAAAGGAGGTTGCGATGAAATTCCTTGATCTACTGCGAATGAGCAGCAGCAGCCTTTGGAAAAGAAAAGTCAGGACCATTTTGACCGTACTCGGTGTTGTCATCGGCGTTGCTTCGATTGTGGTCATGATTTCTCTGGGACTTGGCCTTAGCCGTTCATTATTGGAGCAGTATGAATCATACGGCAGTCTGACGCAGATTACTGTTTATGAATCTTATAATTATGATGGAGGCAGTTCGGAAGAGCAGAAAAGACTGGATGATGAACTGATACAGACCATTAAAGGCATAGAACATGTGATGGAAGTATATCCTATTCTGCAGACACAGGCAATTGCAAAATACGGCGCATATACGAACTATCTGCAGATACTCGGTATGCCGGTCGGTGCGATAGAAGACCGTGATATCATAGTCGGAGAAGGGAGTCTGCCTTCGGAAACGGATGAACAGTTAAAATTGTTTTACGGTTATCAGGTGCTGCAGGATTTTTCCAATGAAAAGACCGGCGCCGGATACTGGACGACCGGTGAGCTGCCGGATATTGATCTGATGAACGATCCGATTTTCCTGATCTTTGATACAAATGCCTATTGGCAGTCGCAGTATCCTTCCGGCGGCGGTGAAGAAGCGCCGGCCAAGCCGCCGAAAAAGTATCTGATAGAAACATGCGGGATTGAAGCGGCACCGGCAGATGATGGTTGGACGCGTAACGGCTGGTACACGTTCTGCGATATTGAGAAGCTGATTCCGGAACTGAAAAAGGTGTTCAAAAATAAAGTGATTCCGGGACAGCCTTCAACGAAAGCGGGCAAACCGTATAAAGAGATATTCTATAGCCAGCTCATTATCAATGTGGATAAAATGGATCATGTGACCGGTGTGCAGACACAGATCACCGAACTTGGATATGAGACGGACAGTAACGCACAGTGGATAGAATCCGAGCAGAAGACGCTTGGTTATGTACAGGCGGTACTTGGCGGGATCGGTGCGGTATCTTTGTTTGTTGCGGCGATCGGTATTACCAATACGATGATGATGTCTATTTATGAAAGAACGAAAGAGATCGGCGTTATGAAAGTACTTGGCTGCGATCTGCGCAATATTCGTTCCCTGTTCTTGCTGGAGGCAGGGTTTATCGGGTTTATCGGCGGGGTTATCGGACTTGTGCTAAGTTATTCGATTTCGTTTATCATTAATAAATTCGCCGCGAACGCGCAGGAATTTATGGCATCTTCTTCGATTTCTTTTATACCGCTGTGGCTTGCCGCGCTGTCCCTTGTATTTGCCGTCTTTGTCGGTATGGCGGCTGGTTTTTTCCCGGCGCTGCGTGCCATGAGGTTAAGTCCTCTTGCAGCGATCCGTACGGAATAAATAAGATGCGCCTTCTTTGGACATACTAGGAAAAAAGGTATGTTCAAAGGAGGTTTTTTTATGGAAAAAATGCTGCGTATTGTAGAAGTGCATGCAAGAGAAATTCTGGATTCCCGTGGAAATCCTACGGTGGAATCGGAAGTGACGATAGAATCCGAAAGCGGGAAGCGCATAACGGGAAGGGCAGCCGTACCAAGCGGCGCGAGTACCGGAAGATTTGAAGCCGTAGAATTGCGTGATGGGGAAACAAGATATTTCGGACTCGGAACGACCAAGGCGGTCAACAATGTAAATTCCAAGATCAGAGAGGCGCTGCTTGGTATAAATGCGTTGGATCAGGGACTGATCGACCGGATTTTGATCGAGCAGGACGGAACGGACAACAAAAGTAATCTGGGGGCAAATGCAACGCTCGGTGTTTCTATGGCCTGTGCCAAGGTAAGTTCTCTGGCGCTCGGGATTCCGCTGTACCGGTATTTGGGCGGCGCGCATACGAGACTTCTGCCGGTTCCGATGATGAATATCCTAAATGGCGGAAAACATGCGGATAATACGGTGGATTTTCAGGAATTTATGATCATGCCCGTGCAGGCGGAATCATTTGCGGACGGATTACGGATTTGCGCGGAGATTTATCATAATCTGAAACAGATCTGTAACCAGAGAGGCCTTTCTACAGGAGTCGGAGACGAGGGCGGCTTTGCCCCTTCATTATCGGACGCCGTCGAAGTACTGGAACTGATCGTGGAATCCGTGAAAGCGGCGGGATATACGCCGGGACAGGATATTAAGATCGCGATGGACGCCGCAGCGAGCGAACTTTATGATGAGGCATCGGCCACTTACTATTTTCCGGGAGAATCTCAGATGAGGGGGCAGGAAGTCAGAAGAAGCGCATCTGAAATGGTTGCATATTACGAAAATCTGGTGGAACACTTTCCGATCATTTCTATTGAGGACGGTTTGTTTGAAGATGACTGGGATGGCTGGCAGCTTTTGACGGGAGCGCTCGGAGAGAAGATTCAGCTTGTCGGGGACGATCTTTTTGTTACCAATACCAAGAGACTGGATGCCGGCATCAAGCTGAAGGTTGCCAACGCGATCCTTGTGAAAGTCAATCAGATCGGTACGGTTTCGGAAGCTATGGAAGCCATTGAAATGGCGCATAAAAACGGCTATAAAGCGGTGATATCCCATCGCTCGGGTGAAACGGAAGATACGTTTATCGCAGATCTTGCCGTAGCGGTGAATGCAGGACAGATCAAGACCGGCGCACCCTGCAGGACGGACCGTGTTGCCAAATATAATCAGCTGCTGCGTATAGAGGAGGAACTTGGAAGCACGGCCTGTTATATGGAGCCGTTCCGTAAGATTTAAGCGCAGCGGATGGACGTGCCGACGCAGATAATGAAAATGGAAAAAACGGGCGGAAAAGTGAAAAATCATAACGGCATTACAGTAGAGATATAAAAAAGGATATGATACAATAAGTGCAGAGACTTAGAAAGAAAAGAGATAAAACGAAACTGCAATGAAATTATACGATAAGGAATCCTGCACATGATCATCATAAAACTGGACAAAGCACAATATGAATACGATATTCATTCTCTCGTGAAAGCATTTTATCCGGAGGCGGAAGTCAGGATATTGACGCCGCACTCTGTGATAAAAGATAAAAAGATCCTGGCGCTTCCGCACACAATGGAACTGACTTTTGGTGAGAACGGCGAACCGGTAACTTTGCGGATCGCGGAACCAGGAGGCTCTTTGGCGGCAGAAGATGAGGAACCGGGGCGCAGGGAGCCGGAGAGGCTGTATACGTGGCATCCGGATGAAGAAGAGAAAACAGAGTATAAAAATGCCTTTAAACGTTTCCTGTATAAATCCCTGCAAAAAGAAACCGGCCTGACCCTGCCGTGGGGAAATCTGACAGGGATCCGTCCGACTAAGATTGCCATGAACATGTTGGAAGAGGGGGAAAATACTGCGCAGATTGAAGCCTTTCTAAGAACCAGGCATCTGGTGAGCGGGGAGAAGGCGGCACTCAGTATCGATATAGCCCAAAGAGAGCAGCGGATTCTCAGCAGCCTGCATTATGATGACGGCTATAGTTTGTATATCGGCATTCCCTTCTGCCCGACAACCTGTTTATACTGCTCCTTTACTTCTTTTCCAATCAGTGCATGGAAAGAGCGGACGGCAGCTTATCTGGACGCTCTGGAAAAAGAGATGGCGTACGTTGCAGACGCCTGCCGCGACAAGATACTTGATACTGTTTATATAGGCGGCGGCACGCCGACTTCCCTGTCCGCGGAAGAGTTAGACAGGCTGCTTTCCGCGGTCAAAAAGACGTTTGACTTTTCGGCGGTACAGGAATTTACGGTGGAAGCCGGGCGCGCAGACAGTATTACGGAAGAAAAACTGCGCGTATTATACCGGCACGGCGTCACGAGGATATCTGTCAATCCGCAGACGATGAAAGAGGAAACGCTGCGCTTTATCGGACGGCGCCATACGGTGGATCAGGTATATGATGCATTCCATTTGGCACGGGAGATCGGATTTGACAATATTAATATGGATATTATCCTGGGCCTGCCGGGAGAAGGGGAAGACGATGTAAAGGCAACCATTGAGGCAATCGAAAAGCTTTCGCCCGATGCACTGACAGTACATTCTCTTGCTATAAAGCGTGCATCCAGACTTGCGCAGTGGATTCTGGAAAACGGGACGGCCGCGTTTCATAATACGGATAAGACAATGAAGATCGCGGAAGAGGGCGCGAGACGGATGCAGATGCTGCCGTATTATCTTTACAGACAGAAAAATATGTCCGGTAATTTTGAAAATGTCGGTTATGCCAAAGACGGTAAATTCGGAATCTATAATATTCTGATCATGGAGGAGAAACAGACCATTGCAGCTGTCGGCGCGGGAACGGTCACCAAACGGGTCTATGGCGGAGGCCGGATCGAAAGATGCGACACGGTGAAAGATGTTGACTTATACATAGCCAAAATTGATGAGATGATAGATAGAAAGAGGAACCTTTTAAGCAGTTGCTGACAAAAAACAACAACTTTTCAAAGAAATTGAAAAAAATATAAAAACTTTTGTCAAAATCTTGCAAAAAATTTTTCTTGGTGTTATAATGACTTAGAAAGAAGGTGATGTAAGTGCCGGACAAAAGAGTCATGCCGCTTACGTTCGCGACATTTTATACATGCGGCGTCAAGCGGTTTACCAATTTGAAACAGCGAATCTGCATTAATATGTTATTAAAAGATGGTTATTTGGAAGAAAACGGAGAGGATCTCCTGTCTGATTCTGTCTGTTCCAATTATGCCAAAGGGAAAAAAGCGTTAAACGGAGAACTCCAGGTGGAGCTGCTTGGCCTTTCCCGGGAAGATATCATAACAAGACTGCATAAGATCGGTATACAAAATTATACAGCCATGTCGGATTCTTTACAGATTCTTGTCGAAAACTCGTCTCTTTCTGTCAATGAGAAGAGAGAACTGTTAGAATACCGCAGATTGGAAAATGAACCGGAATTTATTGCGGCTGTATTTTTAAAATGTATCAGAGGAGATAATTACCGGCCTTTGACGTCATCGGATATCGATATGCTGGAGAATTACAGGTATCGGTCCGTTATAACGGAGGGCAAAGGCAGGGAGCCTGCAGTGTTCAAAAGTGCGGAACATAGTGATGCATCGGATAGAAAGACCGGCGCGGAAGCGGACGGAAACCTTGACTGGATGCGCGACTATATACCGGCGTCTATGGCGAATGAATCGGTTGCATTTATCCGCAGCAAAGTAAAGATCCATAATGTTATGGTTGAACTGCCGTTAGACTATTGTGCTTTGGTATATGCTCTAAAACCGGTACTGACGGAAAATACACTGCAGACGTTTACTTTCGAAAAATTTCTGGAAGTGATGGATATTGACGTTACGCATAACAGGCTTCAAAGAGGAAGTCTGGAGTACTGGCAGTTTGAGGGAGATCTGGACGATATTCTGCAATTGCTTGCAAGAATCGACTTCTCGGATGTATCCGATTTTGCATTCCAGATGACAGGACAGTTTACGCTAAAAGAGAACGAGGAATTACAGCGTTATCTTAGAAATGTTTCTAATTATAAGGTAGTCATTCTTCCCTCCCTGTTGTATGACAAGGAATCGGCACAGATTAAGCTGATGCTGATCGCGCACAGGTGCAGGAATAAGGCCGCACAGCAAAGACTGGCGGATGATGACGATACGCACGTGTATAATATACAGAGAAAATTGAACAGACCATAAAAGATATTTTCTTATAAAGTACAAAATATGACACTTAAAGAGGGTAGAGTTATGAGACGAAAGAAGAGTTGGGTTATTTTGCTGGCAGTATTTTTGATGCTGTCATCTTGTCTGACAGGTGTTGGGAGCAGCGTAAAGGCGGCCAATCAGAATGATGTCCGCTATTATTATCAACAGCTCTCCGCCGAGTCCGGACAAATTTACGATGCCATGTACGCAATGTACAGACAGGGGATCCTGAAAACAGGCACGCAAAGCTATGATCTTGTAGAAAACGGTCATCTGACAAAAGAACAGCTTGCAGCTTATGAAGGAAAATACGATGCCCTTTTATCTGCGTTTGGAGCGGCAAGAGATGCCTTTTATGCGGATTACCCGGATCTGTTTTATGTGGACTTTTCTAATCTGGCCATTAGTGTGGAAGGAGACGGACAGGGGGGCTATAAGGCTTATCTTGGAACAAGAGAAGACAAAAGTACCTATTTCGTAGAAGGCTTTACGGACAGTCAACAGGTAGAAGCGGCGGTCAATGAACATGAGAACAGAGTGAACGAGATCGTTCAGGGTGCAAAAAGTAATGCGCAGTCAGTCAGAGAACAGGTGATCTATGTACATAACGCCATTATAGAAAACACTGTCTACCGGCTTGAGAGTAACTGCAGTCCGGGAAACGGCGGGCATATTAGAACTTCATACGGTGCGCTTGTGAAAGGGGAAAGCCTGTGTGAAGGATATGCAAGAGCCGTAAAGGCAGTATTGGATTCCATGGGGATTACGAGCGTACTGGTACAGGGATATTACCAGGAAACGGACGGCAGCAGAAATCTGCATATGTGGAATTATGTACAGATTGACGGCAAATGGTACGGTTTGGATGCCACTGCTGACGATGGCATGGCAAACGGCGCCGGAAGCGATGCCTATCTGTTAGTTGACAGTGCAGTTATGGGAAAACATCATATACCGGATGGTGTAATGTCGGGAGCCGGTTTTCGGTTTACGTATCCGCAGCTTGCTGCTTCGGATTCCGAAGAAGGCGGTTCTTTGGGCGGAGATGAGAACCCTGATACGGGAAGTACAGACAGTGAAGGTTACAAAGTAGTTTTTGAGCAGGATGGACTGCTTGTAAAATACAGAGAAGGTACGGAATTTGAAGAAGAGACCGGTGTTTTTAAAGTAAGCTATAAGGGCATGGGATATCAGGAGGCGGTTGATAAAGAAGGCGTCTATATTCTTTCCCGCTTTTATCAATATATGCCGGGGACAGGGGAGTATTTGCAGGGCAACTGGGGATATTCGGATCCGGCGCCTTTTATGATGCCGCAGTTGAAAGATGCGCTTGTTTTGGCAAATTCCAATAGTAAATTCATTGAATTTGCAGTTACCAAAGTACCGCCTAAAGGACCTTTATATGGAGATGGACTTTCGGCGGAGGACATTAAAAATAACTGGAATTTCCAGGGAACGGCAGATGATTTTCTGGTATCCACAGGACAATTGGAAAATCCCAGAGGCAATTTTGTGCCCTCACCTTTTGCGAAAAAACTCACGCCCGGTTCGACAGGATTTCTGTTCATGGGCAAAACATATTCGATAACTGCCGTATATAATGAGCAGCTTGAAGAATATGACGGACAGAAGGCAGGATATAAACTTACGGTGAAGGACGGCTGGAGTGCGGCTGCAAACAGCAAGATCGAAAACTTCCATTGGGACGGAGACCGTACCATTACGTTTGACTTTACGCCCAGTATGATGCTCGCGGATAACTATGCCAATTATCAGTTTACGATCACGGGACTTCGGGGAAAAGGAAGCCTGAAAGAGCCGGACGCTTTTTCTTATGATGTGAAGAAAAAGATATCTGTCTGCGCATACCGGCCGCAGGGTTATTTTTGGAATGTAGCCGGGAAACCGGAGCTGATAGAGCCAAATGATCTTTCCTATAACGGCTGGCAGTTAAGCAGCGGAGCAAATCTTTGCGATGTCGTATCGAATCTGGTACTTGTAGCATCAAAACCGGAACTTGCAGTAACGACGCCGGATGCCGGACAGAACAAGGAAATGATAGATAAAATAGAAGACTTGGGCAATAAAGTCATGGCAAGCTCTACCTATAATATTGATTTGCTGATGTGCAATACGAGCGTTGTAAAGACCGGCAGCAGCATCAGACTGTCAGTCGGATTTCCGGAAGGATACGGAGCGGATACACCGGGCGTGGTATATAAAGCATACCACTTTATTAAAGGACCAAACGGCGAGATTGCCGATGTCGAAGAGATTGGATGCGTCGTGACACAGTATGGTCTTGTAATAGCCTGTAAGTCCTTCAGTCCGTATGCAGTGGTTGCGGTAGAAGATGATGATAATGCGGAAGTCGTCAAGAGAGTGCTCTTTTTAAATTCTGCAGGTGGAGAAGTTGAAGGAGAGAAGATCATCGAACTGAGAAAGGCACAGCCGGATCAGGTTGTGACTGTGAAAGCAAAAGAGGGGTATTACCTGAGCAGTGTTAATCTGTCAGGACAGGAACTGCCGATAACGGACAGCCGCTCCATGAATATTAAACTCTCTTATGATGACCTTGTTTATGACGAAAATATTGTGGATGTGAAATTTACCGCACAGGCGCCTAAGCAGGAATCGCAGCCGCAGACAGCGTCGGGAACTTCTGTGAAGTCTCAAACGCCTCAAAAGACGGAAAACGGACAAAAGAGTACGCAGGAGCCTGCAGCCAAGGCGCCGGACAATTCGTCGGCAGCCACAGTGCCATCCGGAACGCAGGCACCTGTACAAAATGAAATACCGGATACGACGAAAGCGGGAACGGAGGCGGGTTCGGCTATGACGGAACCGTCAACAGGAAAGCCGGATGCGGAACCAAAGATAGAGCCGGAGGAAGATGGAATGATCGTATCTGACAATGAACAGCTTTCCGGGGACATGGAGAAACAGGAGTGTACGGAAACGATACAGCCTGTCGCGGCGGCAGGAGATCAGGAGATGATAAAGAGCGTTTACGCTTCTCCCCGTCTTATCGGAGATAAGGCTTTTGGCATAATACTTGCATCCATCGCAGGCGCCGGAGTGATAAGTATTGCAGGCATCATAATTGTGAAGATAAGAAGATAATCGGAATTTAGCAATTACCTTAGTTTCGGAAATGATTGTGAAAATGACTGTATGGAAATCGTTTGAATTGAAAAATTGATAAATAAAGGAGCAATAATTATGAATCAAATCGTATGGAAGGACAGTTATAAAATCGGTGTGGATTTTATTGATAAAGAACATAAGCAGCTTTTTGCAAGGATGAACAAGCTGCTTACGATCAGCGAGAACGAAGAGAAAAGTGAGTGGGTATGCCGTGAGGGTGTCAAGTATATCAAAAATCATACGGAAGAGCACTTTGAACATGAAGAGGAATATATGCGTTCTATTGCCTACAGTGAGTATGATACTCATAAACGTCTCCATGATAATTTCCGCTTTGCGACGCTGCCGGCACTGGAGGCGGAGATGGAAGAATCCGCGTTTTCGGAAGAGTCGATCAGACATTTTCTGGGTGTCTGTATCGGCTGGGTAGTTGCTCATACACAGACGGAAGATCAGGCGATTGCCGGAAAGACGATCAGTAAATGGACCAATATTCCGCATGAAGAAGAGAAGAATGCACTCGAAGTAACGATCACCCAGGTCCTTCAGGAGATCTTTCACTTAAAGTCCAAGATGATCAGCGAACAATACGCCGGAGAAGACTTCGGGAAAATGATCTGCTGCCGATTCATTTTCCGCGACGATCATAAGAAAAAATGGGAAGCTACGCTGATCTTTGAAGAACGGCTTCTGCTCACGATCGTAGGCAGGATATTGAATTCGGATTATCCGCGGGTAGACGATATGGTCCTCAATGTTACGAGATATCTTTCCCGCCAGTTTCTGGAGAAGATCAAAGAGAGTTTTCCGGCCATTGGTTTCATGGAGTTAGAGAAGGAATGCCTGTTGACGCATGAACAGCTTCTAAATTCTTTTGAACGTGACAATCCTTCCTTTAGTCTGTTGTTTGATACCGGCGAAGGATACTTTGCATTCTGCGTTGCCACATCGGATTCAATCCGCGGCAAGATTTCTGCAGCGATCGATCACAGTAATGCTATGGATGTAATCAAAGACTTTCTGGTGATGGAAAAGGAAGAGCAGTCCAAGAGGAAGAAAAAGATTCTTGTAGTAGACGATTCCGATTTCATGCGTATGAAAATGGTACAGCTCCTGGAAAAGGATTACGATCTGATAGAAGCCAGTTCCAGTATATCTGCGATCAAAAAAATAGCGGTGAACCGGCCGAATCTGGTACTGCTGGACTATGAAATGCCCGTCTGCGACGGCAGGCAGGCTTTGGAAATGATCCGTTCCGATAAAGATATTGCGGATATACCGGTCATCTTCTTAACAGGCAGAGGAGACAAAGAAAGTGTGAAGAAAGTCATGTCGTTAAAGCCGGAAGGATACCTGTTAAAGACAATGCCGGAAGAGAATATTAAAAAGATCATAGACGATTTCTTCTTAAAAAGAAACGAGTAAAATGCTGCCACACAGTTTTGAGAAAGACTGTGTGGTATTTTTCTGTGTCGGCCGATTATAGGTGAAAAGCGCTGATATCGGGAAATGTTGCATGGAAAGGTGAAAAGAAGGTTGAAAAAGAAGTAAAAATAAGGTAAAATATCTAAGTTCAAATACAGGCAGATAGAAAGGCATGGTAGGATAATGGCACTCAGCAAGAAACCGGTTACCGGTATGAAGGATATTTTGCCGGAGGAAATGGAAATTCGTGATTATGTCATGAATGTGATCAAAGAAACATACGGAAACTTCGGATTTACTTCTATGGAAACGCCCTGCGTGGAAAATATTGCAAACCTGAATTGCAAGGCGGGCGGAGAAAATGAAAAACTGATCTTCAAGATTTTAAAAAGAGGAGAAAAACTGAAATTGTCGGAAGCGGAAACGGAAGAAGATCTGGTCGATGGCGGCCTGCGTTATGATCTGACGGTACCTTTGGTACGTTATTACTCCAATCATGCAAACGAACTTCCTTCGCCGTTTAAGGCGCTGCAGATGGGCAATGTATGGAGAGCGGACAGACCGCAGCGCGGACGTTATCGTCAGTTCATGCAGTGTGATATCGATATTTTGGGCGAGCCTTCCAATCTGGCGGAGATCGAGCTGATCCTGGCAACGACGACGACGCTTGGGAAATTAGGCTTTCGTGATTTTGTGATCCGTATCAATGACAGACAGATTTTGAAGGCAATGGCAAATTACAGCGGCTTTGCAGAAGACGATTATGACAAAGTCTTTATTATTTTGGATAAAATGGATAAGATAGGAATAGAAGGCGTACAGACGGAGCTTATGGAAGCAGGATATTCCAAAGAGCAGACCGGAAAATATCTCGGACTCTTTCAGGGAATGGAAGACGCGCAAGATCCGGTAAGCTATATTATGGATGCTTTAAAAGATGTCCTTCCTGCAGGCGTACAGGAAAACTTCCGGGAGATCCTTGAAAGTGTGGAAGCGACGAAAGGCGATTTCTTCAAGCTGCAGTTCGATCCCACGTTAGTACGCGGCATGTCGTATTATACAGGGACGATTTTCGAGGTGGCCATGCCGGAATTCGGCGGCAGCTGCGGCGGCGGCGGAAGATACGACAAGATGGTCGGGAAGTTTACGGGAAATGACGTTCCGGCGTGCGGCTTTTCGATAGGGTTTGAACGGATTATTTTATTGCTGATGGAGAACGGCTTCAAAGTGCCCGGAAAAGGGAAGAAAGAAGCTTATTTAATGGAAAAAGGACTGCCGACAGAAGAATTGTGCAAAGTACTGCGGCAGGCGCAGGCGGAGCGTGAGAAAGGCAGCCAGATACTCGTGGCCCGTATGAATAAAAATAAAAAATTCCAGAAAGAGCAGCTTTGTGCACAGGGATATGAATCGTTTCAGGAATTTTATAAGGAACCACTGAAAAACAACTGACATGAGGAGGATGAAATAATGGCTGAGTCCATGTTTGGCTGGAAGAGAACACATCGCTGTACGGAGCTTTCCATAAAGAATGCGGGGGAAGAAGTCACCGTAATGGGCTGGGTACAGAAACAGAGAAATAAAGGCGGCATTATATTTGTGGATTTGAGAGACCGCTCCGGTATCCTGCAGGTCATTTTTGAAGAAAGCGACTGCGGCGCCGGGAGTTTTGCCAAAGCTGAAAAGATGCGGAGCGAATTTGTCATTGCGGTAGTCGGGAAAGTCGAGAAACGCTCCGGCGCCGTTAATGAGAATCTTGCAACCGGTGAAATTGAGATCCGTGCAAAGCAGGCCCGTATCTTATCGGAGTCCGAGACACCGCCGTTTCCGGTGGAAGCAGATTCGAAGACCAAGGAAGAGCTTCGTTTAAAATATCGTTATCTGGATCTGAGAAGACCTGATATCCAGCAGAAAATGATGCTGCGCAGTAAGATCGTTTCTAAAATGAGAGACTTTATGGCCGAAGAAGGATTCCTGGAGATCGAGACGCCTGTTTTATGTAAGTCTACGCCGGAAGGGGCAAGAGACTATCTGGTACCCAGCCGTGTGCATCCCGGGAATTTTTATGCACTGCCGCAGTCGCCGCAGTTATATAAACAGCTTTTGATGTGTTCCGGTTATGACCGCTATTTCCAGATCGCCAAGTGCTTCAGGGACGAAGATCTGCGTGCCGACAGACAGCCGGAATTTACGCAGGCGGATATGGAGCTGTCCTTTGTAGATGTGGAAGATGTAATAGAAGTCAATGAAAGATTGATCCAATATATCTGCAAAGAAGCGATCGGCCTGGAAGTTGCCCTGCCGCTGCCGAGGATGACCTGGAAGGAAGCTATGGAACGTTTCGGTTCGGACAAACCGGATACGCGTTTTGGCATGGAACTTGTGAACGTTTCGGATGTCGTTGCCGGCTGCGGTTTCGGCGTATTTAGCGCGGCGCTTGAAAACGGCGGTTCCGTCAGAGGCATTAATGTGAAAGGCCAGGCGGCAATGCCGAGAAAAAAAATAGACGCGCTTGTTGATTTTGCCAAAGGATACGGCGCAAAGGGACTTGCTTATTTGTCCGTGCAGGAAGACGGAACTTATAAATCCTCTTTCGCCAAATTTATGACACCGGAGCAGCTTACTATGCTGGCGGATAAAATGAACGGTGAAAAGGGCGATCTGCTCCTTTTTGCGGCGGATAAGAATGATATCGTTTACAATGTACTCGGCGCGCTCCGCGTAGAACTTGGGAAACAGCTTGGACTGATTGATGAATCGATATTCCATTTTCTTTGGGTAGTAGAATTCCCTCTGCTTGAATGGAGTGAAGAAGAGAACCGGTTTATGGCCAAACACCATCCGTTTACGATGCCTATGGAAGAAGACTGGGGTTATATTGATTCCGATCCGGGAAGGGTACGTGCCAAAGCTTATGATATCGTATTAAACGGTGTGGAGCTTGGCGGCGGTTCCGTGAGAATCCATCAGAATGATATCCAGGAGAAAATGTTTGAAGTGCTCGGCTTTACGAAGGAAAAGGCATGGGAGCAGTTCGGCTTTTTGCTGAATGCGTTCCAATACGGCGTTCCGCCGCATGCGGGACTGGCCTATGGCCTTGACCGTTTTGTTATGCTGCTTGTGCATGCCGACAATATCCGGGAAGTAATCGCGTTTCCGAAGATTAAAGACGCATCCTGTCTGATGACGCAGGCGCCCGGCAGTGTGGACGACAAGCAGCTTGCGGAATTGCAGATAGCCGTTGCAAAGCAGGAGCATGCAGAAGCGGAAGAGAAGGGGGAATGAGTATGGGACTTCAAAATCCGACATCTATTTTTCAGATGATGAACCTGTGGAACAAATTTAAACAAAACCATCCGAAATTTCCCAAATTTATGAGCGCCGTTTACCAGAACGGCATCAAAGAAGGAAGTATCGTGGAGATCAATGTGACGACGGCAGATGGGCAGAGTCTGAATTCCAACTTAAAGATCAGTGCGGAAGATATGGAACTGATCAGACAGTTGAAAGAGCTGATGATGAATCCATAAGCCGCAGATAGACAGACTAAATGAATAAAAAGCAATTGTTAACCATGAATATAAAATGGTTGACAATATAGAAAAACCCCTTTATACTGTAGAAAGAACAGACGACGTATGTCTGAAAATACAGCAGAAGGGGTTTTATGCCATGAATGAAAAAGTGAATCAATTGACAAACAAAGATGCAACAGAAAGAAAAGCAGGAAAGATCGCTACGAAAGAAATTGTCTGTGTCGGCATGTTTGCCGCAATTCTGGCAGTTCTTTCACAGATTTCCCTCCCGATGCCCTCAGGCGTTCCGGTAACATTGCAGACATTTGCGGTAGCGCTTACGGGAGTAGTGCTTGCATGGAAACTGGGAACGGTCAGTACGCTGATCTATATTCTGCTCGGAGCAGTCGGCGTGCCGGTATTTTCCGGTTTCAGCGGCGGGGTTCAGGTGCTTGTAAATTATACAGGCGGATTTATATGGGGATTTATTGTTATGGCGCTTATGTGCGGTATCGGCATACAGAGGAAAAATAAGGTTTTGGGCATGGCGCTTGGACTGGCGGGACTGGCAGTCTGTCATCTGTTTGGTGTGATACAGTTTATGGTCGTTTTGAAAATGGGATTTGCAGAGTCTTTCCTGCTCGCGTCTATGCCTTACATCATAAAAGACGTGATTTCCGTCGTACTTGCTTATATTGTGGGTTCTCAGATCAGAGTGCGCCTGATAAAGGCCGGACTGCTGTAAAGACTGCGGTTATGCAGGCATAAAAGAAAGGTATGGGACTTGGGATGAAGTTACGGGTACATCATTTATTGTGCAGTGCACTGTACCGTGGTAAGGGGTATAGCGAAGCGTTTTGTGAAAATATGGAAAGGACAGTGAACTGGCTGTGGAGAAACGGGCCGGAACAGCCGCTGCCTCAAAAGGGGGCTTCTTCCAGCGCGGCATGTGCAGAAGATGAGCGGATAGTAGAGCTGTGTATCTGCCCGGATGCGATCTGTCAGGCATGTCCAAATCTGGCAGATGGAGCCTGTACCCTGGATGATAACCGTGTGGTTCCGAAAGATGCCCGGCTGGCAGAAGCGCTGCATTTACAGACCGGACGGGCTTATTTGGTGCAGGAACTGCTTTTACATGTAAAGGAAAATCTGACGGAAGAAATTTTTGAAGCTTCCTGTCGTAAATGCGAATGGTATCAACAGAAATTATGCAGTTATAAAGAACTTGCAAAAAGATATGACGGATTCCTATAAGGGGTCCGTTTTTGCATGATAATATAGCAAAGGGATCCGTTTGGCATGATCGAGATATCCGCTGTTTGTACTTTCCTAACAGAGCGGATTCTGTTATACTATAAAGGCATGGTTATTAGATTAAAAAAGGAGTATGAAAAAATGATAGATAACAAGTTGTTGGAAACAGCCGCAGGAGAATTTGTAAAAGACAGAGACAAAGATAGTTTTGTAAAAGTGATGGAGCTGCTTGAAAAAGCGGTAGTGTATCTGCCCGCACTGATGCCGGAGAACCTGGATGAGGAGACAAAGAAAAACATCACGGAAGGAAAAAGCGCAGCAAAACTGCCAAAAGATGCTAAGATCACGCCCTGTCTGCTTAGAAAAGAAAACGGAGAGCAGGCTCTGCCGGTATTTTCCTCCAGACAGCATATTCCGGAAGAACGCAGGAGTCCGGCGCTCTTGGCGATGCCGTTTGCCACCTGTGTCGCTATGGCGATAGCAAATAAAGAAAAGGTACAGGCAGTCGTTTTAAATCCTTTTACGCAGAATATCACAGTGCCGCAGCAGATTCTGGAAGTGGCGCTGAAACGGAGTCAAATGGGGAAGACCAAAACGGTGAAACTGACGGAGAAGCAGTTTCATCAATTGGCAAACAGAAGAGTGACATTTGAACTTCTGCCGGTTTTCTTATATGAAAAGCAAAAAGAGGGATTAGAGAAAATGCAGCAGGAAGAGGGAAGATTTATGCATTCGCTGTATACTTCCATTTATCCGAAGGAAATAAAGGTACCGTATAACGAAGATGATTTTTCTTTTATGACCTTAAACATTACGGAGGATCTGCAGATCACAAGGATCGATATGCCGGATAAGAATCTGGCAAAAGGATTATGCAGCCGAATCTATGTCGTATGGAAGATGGACAGCGGATCGATGGAATATTATACGATCGAGATAGCGGAGGAAGGGAATGTAATCGGCCGGGTCTATGCGGACAGAAAACATGAAGTAATTGAGAATGCGCCGGATAACGGTGCCGAGATCGAAACGATCATGAATCTGGCCAGGGCCGCGGACTGCTAGAGTAAATGACCAAGATGAGAAGAAACGAAACAGAAAGGGAATCCGAAAATGATAAGTACCGTGATATTTGATCTGGATGGAACATTGCTCAATACACTGGAAGATTTGGCAGACAGCGTTAATTATGCGCTCAGACAGTCTCATTTGCCGGAAAGGACGCTGGAAGAGGTAAGAAATTTTGTGGGAAACGGCGTTGCGAAACTAATGGAAAGAGCCATACCGGAAGGGAAAGATCATCCTTTGTATGAGGAAACGCTTCAGACATTCAGACAATATTATGCAGTTCATTGTAAAGATAAAACAAAGCCTTACGAAGGCATTATGGACATGCTGGATGTTCTTTGCAAAGACGGATATCATCTGGCGATCGTTTCCAATAAATTTGATGCGGCGGTAAAGGAGTTAAGCGCACTCTATTTCGGAGACCGCATTCTTGCTTCGATCGGAGAGAGTGAGAAAGTTAGGAAAAAACCGGCGCCCGATACGGTGTATCAGGCGCTGGAAGAATTGTCCGTGTGCGCAGAGCAGGCTGTTTATGTCGGGGATTCCGATGTGGATATCCAAACGGCCGCCAATGTGCCGATGCCCTGCATCAGTGTGACATGGGGATTCCGCAGCCGCGAGAGGCTGTTGGAAGCCGGAGCGGACGTATCCCGCATGATCAGGCGTCCTGAGGAGCTTCCTCCGCTTCTTCATTCTCTTTCGGCGGAATCGTGATCATTACTTTTAAGATACGATTTTTATTGATGCCCTGAGCCTGCAGCAGAATGCCGTTTTCAAGCCGGATTGCTTCTTTATCTTCCGGCAGGCGTTCCAGCTGCTCGATCATCAGACCGCCGATGGAATCAAAGTCTTCCGAGCAAAGATCTGTCTCCAGGGCGTCGTTGATATCGTCGAGCTTCATGCCGGCTTCTACAAGGAATTTACCGGGTTCGGTTTCTTTGATCAGTTCGTCTTCGTCATCATCATATTCATCGCGGATTTCTCCGACGATCTCTTCAATTAAGTCTTCCATTGTGATCATACCCACGGTAGTGCCGTACTCGCTCAGTACGAAAGAGATATTATGCGACTTCTCGCGCATTTCCATCATCAGATCGGCAATTTTTTTGAATTCATAGGTATAATAAGCGTTACGCAGTATTTTTTTAATCTGGAACTTTTCCGTATCCTTTACCAGAATGAAATCTTTGATATTGATAATACCGATGATATTATCCGGATCACCATCGAATATCGGGATACGCGTAAACATCGATGCGCGGAACGTCGTCAGCACTTCCTTGTAAGTGGAAGTAAGCGGAAGGCTTGTCATATGTATCCTCGGCACCATAATATCTTTGGCGACCGCATCACCGAAATCAAACACGTTATATATCAGTTCCCGCTCTTCCGATTCGATCGCGCCGCCTTCGTGGCTGACATCGACGTAGGTCTTTAATTCATTTTCCGAAATGCTGATGGCTGTGTCTTTGGAATTGATATGCAGCAGCCGTAAAATGCCGTTTGAAAATTTGTCGATAATATAAATGACCGGCGTAAGCAATGTCATAAGCATTCGTATAATGCCGCTGTAAACAAGAGAGATAGGCTCGGAACGCAGCATTGCCCATGTTTTCGGAACGATCTCGCCGAAGATCAGGATGATAAGCGTCAATAAACCGGTCATAAAGCCGACCGCGTAGCTGCCCCATGTACGGATTGCAAATGTTGTTGCAACAGAAGAAGCCGTAATATTGACAATGTTATTTCCGATCAGGATCGTACTAAGCATTTTGCTGTAATTATCGAGGATGGATAAAACTCTGGCAGCGCGTTTGGAACCTTCCTGCGCCAATGTCCGGAGACGCACCTTATTTACGGTCGTAAAGGCTGTCTCGGCAGAAGAAAAGAATGCTGACAGTAAAACTAGAATCAGTAATGAAATAATTTGTATGACACCTGTGGTATCCAATGAAAAATTCACTCCCCTTTGTTCATTTTATTTCTATTGAAATGATTATAATATACATGAAAGAGAATATTGTGTCAAGTTTTTCCTGCGCCCTGAATATATATTTAATAGCATTTTAAGAAATTTATATTTTTTTAGCAGGGAAGGTTGGAAAGGAGAAGTTGTTTTATGGAGAAAAAACTGATAGACAGCGGTAAGGTCATTTTTGTGATGAAGTGTATGCTGGCCGCCTATCTTCTGACGGCAGGACTTTTACTGCTTCTGGCGCTGATGCTGTATCGTTTCGGCTTATCAGAGAAAGTGGTATCGGTCTGTATCATCATTATTTACATAGCGGTTACTTTTCTGGCAGGATTTATTGCCGGAAAAAAGACAGGTGAGAAGAAGTTTCTGTGGGGACTTGCAATGGGATGTATCTATTTTCTGATTCTTACGGCGGTATCTCTTGTCGTGAATAAGGGAATGCCGCAGGATATGGGGAATCTGACCACCGTCTTTTTGCTTTGCGGCGGCAGCGGCATGCTGGGCGGTATGTTAAGCTGAAGCGGTAAAAAAACTCTTTTCACCAAAGGAAATATATGTTATACTAATTCAAGTTATAAAAGGAGGCTATCAGATGAAACATATTAAAACATTGAGCACGAGAGATTTAAAGGAATCCATGAAAAAAGGCGGCTGCGGTGAGTGCCAGACATCCTGTCAGTCGGCATGCAAGACATCCTGCACAGTTGGCAACCAGAGTTGTGAGCAGGCCAAATAGGTTTTACAATATTGTCACAATAAACGAGAATGAAATGATGTTTTAAGCAGCGATTCGCGTCGCTGCTTATTATAGTGCGTCCTGCGGACGTATGTACGGAGGAAAAGGAGCGTTTTGATTGATACATCAATATAAGAATAATGGCTACAATATTGTACTGGATGTTAACAGCGGCAGCGTTCATGTGGTAGACGATATTGTTTACGACATCATTCCTGCAGTAGAAAAGCAGCTGCTGCAAAAAGAGCGGAAACCGGAAGAAGTCTTTTCCAATATAATGCGGGAATATGAGCAGGGCAGTATCCGGACGGAGAAAAACTATACGGAAGCTGTATTAAAGGAAGCCGTAGAAGAGATTCTGGAACTATATGCCGCAGGAATGCTTTTTACGGAAGATATTTATGAGAAATATATTGCAGGATTCGGGGAACGCCAGACTGTCGTAAAGGCGCTCTGTCTGCATATTGCGCATGACTGCAATCTGGCCTGTCAGTATTGCTTTGCACAGGAAGGAGAGTATCACGGCAGACGCGCGCTTATGAGCTTTGAGGTCGGCAAAAAGGCGTTGGATTTCCTTGTCGCGGCTTCCGGAAACCGCGTCAATCTGGAAGTGGATTTCTTCGGAGGAGAACCGCTGTTAAACTGGGATGTTGTCAAACGTCTGGTGGAGTATGGCCGGAGCATTGAAAAAGAGTATCATAAAAAGTTCCGTTTTACGCTGACAACGAACGGTATCTTATTAAATGATGAGATTCTTGATTTTGCGAACCGCGAAATGAGCAATATAGTTTTAAGCATTGACGGACGTAAAGAAATCAATGACAAGATGCGTCCCCATCGCGGCGGACAGGGCAGCTATGATGAGATCGTACCGAAGTTTCAAAAGACTGCAGAGAGCAGAAATCAGATGAATTATTACGTGCGCGGTACGTTTACCCATTATAATCAGGATTTTGCGGAGGATGTGAAACATCTGGCCGATCTTGGATTTGAGCAGATTTCCGTAGAGCCGGTAGTTGCGAAAGAGGATGCGGATTATGCGATACGTGAAGAGGACATGCCATATCTTTTGCAGGAATATGATAAACTTGCCCTGGAATATCTGAAAAGAAGAAAAGAAGGAAAGGCTTTTAATTTCTTTCATTTTATGATAGATTTAGAAGGTGGGCCGTGCGTGGCCAAAAGACTTTCTGGCTGTGGTTCCGGTAATGAATACCTGGCCGTTACGCCCTGGGGAGACTTTTATCCCTGCCACCAATTTGTCGGTAATGAAGATTTCCTTATGGGAAATGTGGATGAAGGGATCACGCGGACGGACATCAGGGATACATTCAAAAGCTGTAACGTATATACGAAAGAAAAATGTAAAGACTGTTTTGCCAAATTTTATTGCAGCGGCGGCTGCGCTGCGAATTCGTATCAGTTTCATGGAAATATCCATGATGTATATGATCTTGGCTGCACGCTTCAGCGCAAACGCATTGAATGTGCAATTATGATAAAGGCTGCGCTTGCCGACACGGATAAGCCGCAGTAAGACAGGATAAGAAAGGATGAAAAAGATGAAAAAGAACAGAGCCATTGTATACCTGCTCATTTTTTTATTGGCACTGGGCGGCCTGAGTTATGTGGCAGTCTGCGGCGTCGGTGCTGACAAGTCGGGTTCCGCTTCCAGCATCAAACTCGGACTCGACCTTGCCGGAGGTGTCAGTATCACATATCAGGTAGTAGGAGATAAAGAACCTGATAAGGAAGACATGAGCGACACGATATACAAATTGCAGCAGCGTGTCGAGAATTACAGTACGGAGGCGCAGGTTTATCAGGAAGGCAGCGACAGGATCAATATTGAGATTCCGGGTGTGACGGATGCCAATGCGATCCTTGCGGAACTCGGACAGCCGGGAACGCTCTATTTTATCGCACAGACTGACAGCGCAGGAAATGCCAACTATGTCAGTGCATATGGAATCGATGCGGATGGCAATCTGGAGCTGCAGTATCAATTGAACAAAACAATCGATGAACTGCAGGCGGACGGTTCCATTGTCTTGACGGGGACAGACGTAGTCGATGCACAGGCCCGTACGCAGCAGGATCAGCTCTTGAATAATACGCAGAATATTGTAGCGCTTACATTGACAGATGCAGGTGCCCAGGCTTTTGGCGAGGCAACGACGAAAGCTTTTGCAGCGGGAGAATCCATTGCAATTTATTATGATGGCGAATTTATCTGTGTACCGAATGTACAGGCAGCTATTACAGACGGTAACGCAGTGATCACTTTACAGGGAAGAAGTTTTGAAGAGGCGGAAAGGATTGCTTCTACGATCCGGATCGGCGGACTCAAACTGGAACTGCAGGAACTGCGTTCGAATGTCGTAGGCGCACAGCTTGGTTCCGATGCGATCAGGACGAGCCTGATCGCGGCAGGCGTTGGTTTTGCGTTAGTTGTGATCTTTATGATCGCAGTATATTATGTGCCGGGTATCGCAGCAAGTTTTGCGCTTGCTTTATACACCGCATTGATGGTTATCTTACTGGATGCTTTTGAAGTAACGCTGACGCTTCCCGGAATTGCAGGTATTATCCTTTCTATCGGTATGGCGGTGGATGCGAATGTTATCATTTTTGCCCGTATCAGAGAAGAACTTGCTACCGGCAAGACCGTTCAGTCAGCCGTTAAAATTGGTTTTTCCAAAGCGTTTTCCGCAATCTTTGATGGTAATATTACGACATTGATCGCGGCGGCGGTGCTTGCATGGCTTGGAACCGGAACGATTAAGGGATTTGCCTATACGCTTGTACTTGGTATCGGTTTGTCGATGTTTACAGCCCTGGTCATTACGAAATTCCTTTTAAACGTTTTATTTGCGCTGGGCGTTCAGAGTCCGAAAGCATACGGTGTGGCAAAAGAATCCAAGATTTTACAGATCTTAACGAAGAAGAAAGCCTTTTTCTTCCTGTCCGGCGCGGTAATTGCCGCAGGATTTATCGTTATGGGCGTTTATCAGGCGTCAGGCGGTTCCGCATTAAATTACAGTCTGGAATTCGTAGGAGGTACGTCGACAACGCTGACACTGAATGAAGATATGCCGATTGAAAAGATCGATGCGGATATCGTACCTTTGATCGAAAATATTACCGGAGACGGCAATGTACAGACGACCAAAGTGGCAGGTTCGAATCAGATCATCATTAAGACGAGAACCTTGAATGTGGAAGAAAGAGAAACATTTGCCGATACTATGATCAATAACTTCGGCGTGGAGGAAAGCACGATCACTGCGGAAACCATCAGCGCGACCGTAAGCTCCGAGATGCAGTCTGATGCCGTGATCGCAATTATCGTAGCGGCTGTATGCATGCTTCTTTATATCTGGCTGCGTTTCAGTGATATCCGGTTCGGCGCCAGCGCCGTGATGGCACTGCTGCATGATATCCTTGTTGTACTTGCATTTTATGCGATCGTCAGAGTACCTGTCGGCAATACTTTCATTGCCTGCATGTTAACGATCGTCGGTTATTCTATCAATGCAACGATTGTTATCTTCGACCGTATTCGTGAGAATATGAGAGAGATGGGAAGAAAAGACGAATTGGAGGCAGTAGTCAACAAGAGTATTTCACAGACGCTTTCCAGAAGTGTATTTACTTCACTGACAACGTTCTTTATGGTGGCTGCGCTTGAAATATTCGGCGTTTCCTCTATCAGAGAATTTGCGCTGCCGTTGATCGCAGGTATAATCTGCGGTACGTATTCTTCTATCTGTCTTGCAAGTGCATTTTGGTATCTGCTGCGCACGAAAGCAGGTAAAAAGGAAAAGGCAGCAAAATAGCAGAGTATTGAGAGTTTTATGTATAACATTCATATTCAAAGGCTGGTAAGGAATTCCTTATCGGCCTTTTTGTCTGTCCGTTTAGCGGTTATACAGTTTTCCTTTTTCCGGTTCGGGGCGGATTCGCAGGAGTGCTGATCGAATTTTCAGAAAACAGTTAAAATTGACAGTATCGTTCAAAAGTACTATAATATTTTAAGAAAAGTCAAAGGGGAATTAACTATTTGTATAGTTGATATCATTGATTTTTCAATAATATTAACACGCTAAGGAGAATACAAGATGCAGGTACAGTCAATTAAAAATGAAGAAAAACTTGTAAATAGTATTATGTTTATTTACATTCTTGGAGTTGCAGTTTCAGGTTGGGGATTTGTTATGCTTCTGTTAAACGGGGGAGTGCGTGAATGTATCTTCCTTTTATCCGGCGTATGTGCTATTCTGACAAGGGTTTTTGAGAAACAGTTAGGCAGTAAGGCAAAATATGTATATGCCTGTATTCCGCCTGTGGTCGGCTCTATTACGGCGGCAGTCTGTACCACCCCGGACTGTGCCGGATATGTATGTCTGACACATTATTATTTTGTGGCGACATTGCTGCTTGTTCCTTATTATGAGCAGAAAATTCTTAAAGTCAGCACGATAGTAACAATTGTTGTAAATGCAGGAATGATGATCATATTCCCGGCCGGATTTTTAAAACTTCATCATCCGATCGGCTGGCTTTTTACAGGAATCGTATACATAGTATTATTTGCAGCATGCTGCTTTATCGTACATCGGGCCACGACGTTGTTTAATGTAGTGGAAGAGAAGGGAAAAGAAGTGGAAAATGTTCTGGACTCTGTACAGATGCTGTCTGACAGGCTGTATACTGCAGGCGCAGCCCTTTCACAGGTCTCAGACAGCGAAAGCGCATCGGCAGAAGAACTGGCCGCGACCAGTGAACAGTTAGTGGAAAACAGTAATACACTCAGCGCCAAAACCGATGAAAGCATGAGCAATCTCGGAGAACTGCGGGAATGGGAAAATGTTGTTGCAGACAATGTTCAAAAAGTAGAAACAACATCCAGGGACCTGCTTGATAAATCAATGGAAAATGAAAAGCTGCTGAATGATCTGCATAAAATTAACGGTGAAGTATCAGAATCCATGAGCCTTACAACGGATGTGGCCCAAAAGCTTTCTGATGCGGTTCAGGAAATCGGCGTGACGTTAAAGCTGATCAGTGATATTTCCTCTTCTACGAATTTATTAGCGCTGAATGCATCAATTGAAGCTGCGCGGGCGGGAGAAGCCGGCAAAGGATTTGCGGTTGTGGCAACGGAAGTGGGCAATCTTGCAAACAGTACACAGGAATCGTTAAGAGTCGTTGAATCGGTTATTGAGCGTGTACAGCAAAATGTTAGGGAAATTACGGCACAGGTAGAAGAAAACTCTGCCAAATTGGGTACGCAGAATGAATATTTTGCAAATGTATTTAAGAGCATGCAGGATATGACATCATTGCTCAATCTATCAGTCAGTGCGATCGGCACGATGGGAGATACGTTCGGCAAACAGTCCGAAGTGATCGAAAAGACGGTATCGATCAATCAGGATATTGCCAAGAGCATTATCAATGAAAACGAGCAGTTTACTTCTATTAATGCCATGGCTGAGAGCAATGCAAACGATATCGCCGAGGTGGCAAAACAGGCAGGAGCAATCAATGAAATGGTTGATGAAATGAGCAGACTGCTTAAACGGGATGAGTAAGCGGATCAAACGGGAAATGAATGTAGCGGATAAGCCGTTGGGGACAGACTGGTTAAATTAGTTAAAATAGAAGAATGGAATTAGAAAAAGGCGTTTCAAAGCAGAGGGAACGCCTTTTTTCTGACATAAGGGCCGGCTGCAAAACGCGACATTCGTTGTTTTATATTGCATTACGGGGAGAATCTTGCTAAAATTGTAGCAGACTATTTGACAGGTGGAGATAAAATGGAAGCAAAAGACGATTTAGTAGTAGAAGGATATCATTTTGCAACGTTGGCCGATGCCGAGACAGCGAGATTAGATGCGAAAAGAATCAGGAATCTGGAAGATAATATTGATTATAGAAATCCGCAGAATGCCCTTATGCTTTATTATAAGGCTTTAGACACCAGGATTTTGCAGACACCGATCGGATTTGCTTACCTATTGCAGATACAGGAGCATTTACGTAAATGCGGGGTACCGGAAGAAAAGATCCGGCCGATTCCTTTAAATACAACTTTCAGCAACAAAACGGATGCAAGCCGTTCCATCAGAAAGAGCGCTGCGGCCAGACAACCGCAATATAAAGGCAGATTTATTACATCCGTGTGTCTGAATGTTCTTATGGTAATAGTGATCGGGGCCATGTTTGCGATTGCCTTAAAAAGCGACGTACCTAATATTCTTAATTATAGAGAGGCGATCGTTAATGAATATTCGGAGTGGGAGCAGGAACTGACACAAAGAGAAAGGGCGGTGCGCGAGGCAGAACAGCAGTATGATATGGAACCGTGATCTTTGTGAGGCGGTTATCTGCAGACATATGTTACGAAGAACAGAAAGGAATGCAGTTATATGGATAAATTGAAAATATTGGTGGTGGATGATGAAAGCCGTATGAGAAAATTGGTAAAAGATTTTCTCACCAAAAACAATTATGATGTTTTGGAAGCAGAAGACGGAAGCCAGGCGCTGGATATTTTCTATCAGCAAAAAGATATCGTGCTTATCATTCTGGATATTATGATGCCCAAAATAGATGGCTGGCAGGTCTGTCGGGAAATCCGGGCCTGTTCTAAAGTGCCGATCATTATGCTGACGGCGAAATCCGATGAAAGAGATGAATTACAGGGATTTGAATTGGGCGTCGATGAATATATTTCCAAACCGTTCAGTCCTAAAATACTGGTGGCCCGTGTGGAAGCGATTTTAAGAAGAACCAATCAGATCAGTGCGGATGAAGTTCTTGAGGCCGGTGGAATTACGATCAATAAGGCAGCGCATATTGTAACGATAGATGGAGCACAGGTGGAGTTAAGTTATAAAGAATTTGAGCTGCTTTCTTATTTGATCGAAAATAGAGGGATTGCCCTTTCCAGAGAGAAGATATTAAACAGCGTATGGAATTATGATTATTTCGGAGATGCCAGGACCATTGATACACATGTAAAAAAACTGCGCAGTAAAATGGGACAGAAGGGTGATCTGATCAAGACGATATGGGGGATGGGATATAAATTCGAGGTGAACGAATAAAAACGATGGGTGCTAAACCTGGTATTTGTGGGCGTTCCAGGGGATCGAATATATAATAGAACAATAACAAATATAGATAGGAGATATTATAATGGGTGTTATGATAAGAGTAAGCTGCAGCTCCTGTAAAGCGGACTGGCAATGCAGGACCGGGTGCGGCATGATGCATGGAAATCTTGAAAATGCGGCCGCTTCATATCCCGCAGAGATTAGAAAAGAGATTTATGCAAATGTGCAGGGGGAATATCCGCTGTTTGATTTTTCGTATCAGCCTGCCCGCTGTATGTACTGCCGCGGGATTGTAAGCGTTCCTGTGTTGGAAGTTGAGGATGGAAAATACCGATATACCGGCGTGTGTGAAGTCTGCGGGGGAGAAGTTGAGACGATACAGGATTTGTCTCAGACTTCTTGTCCGGTCTGCGGCAAAATGTCTTTGAAAGAAGAAGAGATCGGCCTTTGGGATTAAGGATATGTCGTTTATGAAACAATATTATCTGACAGAAGGCCTCTTTTTTTGTCAAAAGGAAAAAAACAACTGTTTTTCTATTGTCGGTTATGAGGGCGATACGGGGGAATTGTTGATTCCGATGCAAATAGAAGGTATTCCGGTTATTTCGATCGGAAAAAAAGCGTTTCTGAGAAATCGGTATCTGCAGCATGTCATTCTGCCGGATTCAATAGAGCAGATTGGAGATTGGGCATTTTCCGGGTGTTTATTGTTACGAAAGGTTACTATGCCAAAGAAAGCGATAACATTTGGCAGTCATATATTTCAGAAGACAGACAGCCTTTGTGAAATTTCGTTTGCAGGAAATGATGCATTTCCCGGAAGTTTAATGGCGGCCGCTGTGACAGATCTGCAGGCTGAGTATCTGCTTGATCCGGTAGCGGCCGGGAGTGCCGGCTGGTATCGAAATCTGGATGCGCGGATTTTGACAATGATAAGAGAACCCGAGGACAGTGCATTGAAAGACCTTGTCTATTGTGCGGAAGAAGATATGGGAGCCAAACAGGAAAGGTGTTTAAAAGAACAGGTACGAAAGAAAGTTGAAATAGCATTTCTCAGAATGCTTTATAAAGATAATATAACGGATGATATGTCTGCGGAACTGAAAAACTTTCTACAAAGCAGAACAATTGGATGTGCCGATGCATCGGCATGGGAAGTAGTGAAAGAGAGGTTTCACAGCCGGAAAGCATATTGTGACATATTATTGGAAATCGGCGGTATTCATGAAGATAATTTTCAGGCAGCTTTAGAAAATTTAGGAGAAAATGATATAGAATTAAAAGCATATTTGTTGAAAAAATGGCAGATCAGACGGCAGGGCTGCGGGTTATGGGAACAATTGGAATTATAGCGGTTCCGGAATAGAATACGGCAGGTTATACGGAATGAGAGGCAGGCTGTTCATAAACGGAATCAGATAAGGAGAGGGTTATCTTCATGGAAAGAAAACAACGGGGAGAGCATATTTTAACACAAATAACAGATGATATGTATTTGGAGCAGATAATAGAAATGCTGGATGATTTTGCGGCCTCCGATGCTGACCGGATGAAAATCAGCGTATCCGAAGCATATGCACAGGGAGAAGTAAAACGGCAGTATCATCACGGCCGCTGTGATATTGGAAGTCCTTTTGCAAGAGGCTGCGCTTTTGATGTGCTGGAAGATGATTGATGAAGAGAAAAAGAAGACAGGATAAAAGAAGGGCAGGACATGAAATATTCTATTAAGCAGCAGTTTGCAGGCGTTTTTTGCCTTCTGATCATAGGAACGATAGGCATATGCTGGTTTATTAACAATACTTTTTTGGAGAACTATTATATCAGAAATAAACAGAATGTGCTCATGAATGCCTATAATTATATGAACACTGCTTCTAATGAAGGAAAGATCGTTACGGAAGAGTTCGATATAGAATTTCAAAAGATATGCGGAAAATATAACATAAGTTATATATTGCTTGATGCAGAGACGCGGACCCTCAAAGCCTTTGCAAATGATTATGAAATTTTGGGCAGACAGCTGTTGAACAATCTGTTTGAAGACGCGTCTCCCTTTATGAGAGTATTGGAAAAAGGCGAAGAATACGAGATCAGGATCACATTGGATGACCGGACGAAGACCGAGTATATGGAAATGTTCGGTGTTTTGGATAACGGTAACCTTTTTTTGTTCCGCAATCCGATTGAAAGTATTAAAGAAAGTGTAAAGCTGGCGAATCGTTTTTTGGCCTATGTGGGAATTTCGGCAGCATTTTTAAGTATGCTGATCGGACTGTGGGTATCCGGGAAGATTACAAGACCTATTATGGAGCTTACCAAAATTTCAGAACGGATGTTACACTTGGATTTTGAAGCCAAATATACCGGGAAAAGTAAAACGGAAATTGCACTTTTAGGGCATAATGTGAACGAACTGTCCTGCATTTTGGAAAAGACGATATCCGAGTTAAAGAGCGCCAATAATGAGCTGCAAAGAGATATTGAGAAAAAAAATGAAATTGATGAAATGCGGAAGGAATTTCTTTCTAATGTATCGCATGAACTGAAGACCCCGATTGCACTTATTCAGGGATATGCGGAAGGATTAAAGGAAGGGATCAGCGAGGATGAAGAAAGCAGGGACTTTTATTGTGATGTGATCATGGACGAAGCGGCCAAAATGAACAGCATGGTAAAAAAACTGCTGACGCTGAATCAGTTGGAATTCGGGAATGATACGATCACTATGGAGCGGTTCGATATCGTTTCATTGATTAAGAATTTTATCCAGTCATCCGAAATATTAACGAGACAGAAAGAAATATCGGTACGTATGGAAACGTACGCTCCGATTTATGTATGGGCGGAAGAGTTCAAAATAGAAGAAGTTTTTATGAATTATTTTACCAATGCCATTAACTATGCCTTATATGAAAAGATTATTGATATCAAACTGCATAAGAAAGAAAACAAAGTAAGAGTGTCCGTTTTCAACACCGGTAATCCGATACCGGAAGAAAGCCTTGCTCATTTATGGGAAAAATTCTATAAAGTTGACAAGGCAAGAACACGTGAATACGGAGGGAGCGGTATCGGATTATCGATTGTTAAGGCTATCATGGAGTCCGTAAATCAGCCATATGGCGTTAATAATTACAGCAATGGCGTAGAGTTCTGGTTTGAACTGGAACTGGCCTGATATGATAGAGATGTGTTCAAAAAGAGTTCCCGTTTAATTTTCGGGTTTGATTTTTATGAATAAATAATTTGTCATAAAACAAATTATAGGTTATAATATAGTGTGCGAAGAGAATGGCTCAGACTACAGGAAACTGTACGAGACTGTTCAAACTTATACAGGGAGAATGAGTTGCGGTGAAAAGATTAGATATAATATTGTGCAGCATCGGTATTGCCTGTGCATTATCAGGATGCGGGCAGACGGTGCCGGTACTTACGGAAGAAGAAAATGAGATTATTACAGAATATGCAGTCAATCTGCTGCTAAAATATGATAAGAATTATAACAGTCATTTAGTTGACTTATCCGAGCTGGAAGAGGAAACGCCTGTCGAACCGGAGAGTGAAACCCCGGATGAAGAGGTTCCTGATGAATCGCTGCCGGAAGAATCTGAGAAAGAATCCGATACGGAAATTATAGATGCTACGCAGGAGGAGGAACCGGAAGCGTCTTCTATTGAAGAGTTTTATGGCATAGAAGGTTTTTCTTTCCAATATGCCGGATATGATCTGGTTTCCGAGTATCCGACTATGACGGAAGAGCCGGCAGAAGCTTTTTTTGCCATGGAAGCAACGCCGGGAATGCAGTTGTTGATCGTAAAATTTCATGTGATCAATCAAAACGGAACGGATTCTGTGTTAGATACTTTCCAATACGGAGTAAAAGTTAAAATTGCAGTGAATGATGAAAATCCCAAGAATGCTTTATCAACGATGCTTTTAAATGATCTGCAAAGCTTTAACGGGACGGTGGAAGCGTATGGACAGACGGAACTGGCAGCTGTTATAGAAGTGCCTGCAGGTACTTCTGTAGGGAATCTGTCAATGGTTTTAAAAAGCGATACTGACAGAGTTACCTTAGCGCTTCAATAAGGTATCTGCAAAATTTTTGAAATAATTTGAAAAATTTATCAAATTTTGTGTTGACAAGTACAATTCATGGTGATATACTCTAATTCGTTGCTGGGGCAAACAAAGCTGTCAAAGCAAAGAACACAGCAATCAGCACCTTGACAAATAAACAGTAATGCAACCCTGAAAATTCAAAGAAAATTGAGTTTATCAGAACAAAAACAGTATAACGGAAAAACAAGAAGCCAAGCTGTCTTGTGTCCGGAATCAAATGAACGGGAGAAAGACAAAAGTCTGATCCCTGCGTGGAAGTTTCTGCCTGGCAGGAATGATTCCATGGCCTGGTTTCACAACGCGCGAGTTTTGCAAAAGCAAAAGCTCGCAATTTTGCGGAGTGGAACGGAGCAAAATTTTTTCGAGAGTTTGATCCTGGCTCAGGATGAACGCTGGCGGCGTGCTTAACACATGCAAGTCGAACGGAGTCATCATTTTTGAAGCAATTAGCTTGCTAAGAGTGGAAATGTTGATGACTTAGTGGCGGACGGGTGAGTAACGCGTGGGTAACCTGCCATATACAGGGGGATAACACTTAGAAATAGGTGCTAATACCGCATAAGCGCACAGTTTTGCATGAGACAGTGTGAAAAACTACGGTGGTATATGATGGACCCGCGTCTGATTAGCTGGTTGGTGGGGTAACGGCCCACCAAGGCGACGATCAGTAGCCGGCCTGAGAGGGTGGACGGCCACATTGGGACTGAGACACGGCCCAAACTCCTACGGGAGGCAGCAGTGGGGAATATTGCACAATGGGGGAAA
>ERZ808028.144-NODE-144-length-72892-cov-6.641626_pt1 | contig 72892 bp, 66 predicted proteins | sample MGYA00380184_ERZ808028 | MGnify/ENA primary metagenome ERZ808028 (study PRJEB31490, sample SAMN06133397) | mouse gut metagenome | isolation source: J8_1 | host: mice | place: China: Chengdu | collected 2015-05 ... | reverse complement strand
TCAATAAGAGATACATCTGGAAATCCGATACCTCGTTCCCATTTTGAAACAGCTGCACTTGATACTCCCAATTCATTTCCTAAATCCTGCTGCGTGCGGTTTTGTTCTTTTCTGATAGCAGCAATTAGGCTGCCTGTTTTTTGAGCGTTCAATATTTTCACCTTCTTTCTGATTTTATAATATCACGAGAAACACCATATTCAAGAAACGCTCCGTTGAAATGTTAAACGCTGTGTTGGATTTATGCAAAAATAACTTCCCCTTCTACAATCCCCCTTGCACAAGCATGTATGTTATTCATACTTCCTGTCTGTTCTGTATTCAAATAAAGCAAAAATTAAAAGAAACTAAACATGACAGCAATAAATTTTCTGTTTTTTAAATCTTAATTATCTTAAATATTAAATCTTTTTACTCATTATTATCTATTGCCAGAATAATTTCGTTTCTCCCAGTACAACTTCCCGTTTGTTGTTACGTTCAGTTTAGCATATTCATAGAATATCTACAAGATTCCGTGTATAATAAGCAATAAGGTGCTGTATTGGAATCGATGGATTTCTTTATTGATGGTTGGAGAAATGGCGCTGGAGTATGTAAATGAACTGGAAAAATTTGACGAGAAGCTGGGAGAATTGCTGAGTCTTCTAAAAGAAGATGACTTATTGATTATAACGGCCGACCATAGAAAAGATCTTACTCATACGGGAAAAGATCATACAAGAGAAAAAAGTTCCTTTCCTTGCATATTGGCCCGCTATGAGAGATAATGGTAAATTAGAAGAAGATAATACATTCGCTGTGATTGGAGCTACGATTGCAGTACAACGGCAGCAAAAGTTTTTGAAGCAAAAGACGTGAAAGTAAAAGCGGCAGGCGGAATCGCTACACTTGACGACGCAGAGAAATTTATAAGCCTTGGAGCAGAAAGGCTTGGAACAAGCAGATTAATTAAAATTATACAAAATGCTGACAATGGTTTTGGTTACTAGATTTATTGGGAGGATTATGAGATGACGAACGCAGAATTAATTTTAGAAGCAAAAAAAGCCAGAGAACGCGCGTATGTACCCTATTCACATCATAGCGTGGGAGCGGCACTTGTAACAAAAAGCGGAAAAATCTATCATGGATGCAACATTGAAAACGCTGCATATGGACCGACAAACTGTGCAGAGAGAACAGCATTCTTTAGGGCTGTGTATGAAGGAGAAAGGGAATTTACCAAGATTGCCGTTGTAGGCGGAATGAAAGGGACAGACGGGAATACGCTGTGCGCTCCATGCGGCGTCTGCCGTCAGGTAATGATGGAATTCTGTAATCCAAAGACATTCAAGATTGTTTTGGCAAACGGAGAGGACAAGCAGGTGGAGTATACATTGGAAGAATTACTCCCGCTTGGTTTTGGACCGGATAATCTTGACAAATAATAGATTCTTAAGACAATCAATATATCTATGTTGTAAAAACCGCAAAATCCATCGGGATATCGACAGGTTTTGCGGTTTTTTCAATTCCAGATACCTTGTTACGTTTTTAGGACATCCTGATTTTAGTCCGGTTCAACCACATAATGTATCTTATTATTTTCCTCTGATGACGCGGCGAGTACATTCAGAAATGCGGCGGCATAATTCCCCAGATGTAAGGTGAGGTCATTTTCGTTTTGAATCCGAATCCATACCTCCTCCTGCACATCTGTGAGGCAGTCATGCAGAGCGTCCAGATTCCTTCCATACCAGCTCGGAAGCACCGGAAGCTCTGCTAAGATTTCATGCAGCATTTCCCTGTCCGTAATCAGTTTACCGTTTAAAATACATGTGCACATGTTCAGTCTTCTCCATATAAAAGTTCAAAGGATTCATAATGATCCTCTGTATAATAGATCAGGCCGTCGTTGGAAAATACGATTCGCTTCGCGCCGCGCTTGTCAGCCCCCAAGGTGTCGATATCGCATTCCGTATATGTCCGGCCTTCCTTCTCCGGTAAAATTCCCTCATAATTGCCGAAATGGCTGCCGCCAATGCATTTGCCCGGTGCATAGGGTTCTAAGGAGCCGCCTTGCCAACCCAGTTTTTCGGCGTCCTTTTTTGTTATAAAATTGGACGGAAGATGTCCATAGATATGGATATATTGTGCTACGTCATCTTTACTGCTGTATACTCCGTCCTCCGCCGGTTCTGACGCTTCTTCTGGCGGCGTATCCGGTTCTGACGCTTCTTCTGGCAGCGTATCCGGTTCACTTTCCACAGTCTTGCTAACAGCAGTATCCCCTGTATTCCCGTTATCATTTTCTTCTACTGCGCCGCATCCGGTTATTGTCAGTACAAAGATTAATAAAGAAGCCAGAAAATATTGCAGCCATTTTTTTGATTTTACATGATTCTTAATGTGGTTCTCTAAAATATGTTTCATAATTAATACACCCTCCTAATTTATACTATAACATACGTCGGAAACCCTTGCTATAAAAAATCATTGAATAATAGATATTAAAAACCTTGTAAAAGTAAAACTTCTACATTATACTAAGTCTATCGGATAGCACACAGGTGAGCCTGGGCGTATTAAAGAGGCGGCAGGACAAGCAGAAGAAAGGGCAAAAGAATGGGGAAGGAGACTGCGGTTTCGTCAAATACGAAGATTGAAGCATTCCAGGGTTTGCGAACCATCGCATTGGCAGGAATCATTTTCTACCATTATAATAATCCTGGTTTGTCCACGTATGCGGCATGGTCAGTCAGCATGTTTTTCATGTTAAGCGGTTATCTGAACGGTATATCCTGGTCCAATGGAAAACATCCTCCAAAGGACTTAAAGAGCAGTATCTTTTATATGCTGCGCCACATAAAGAAGTTGTACCTGCTGCATATTATCATGACCCTTCTGTGTATCCCTGTTTCCGGAATCCCTGAGCAGATACGCCAAAGCGGTCCGTCTGGTCTTCTGTTCTGGGGTCTTGTATTTCTGATGAGTGTCACCCTGACGAAATCCCTGTATCCAAAGTATTACTGGGGATTTAACGGTGTTTCCTGGTTTTTGTCCGCCTATGCAGTCATCAGTCTTTTGACGCCTGTGCTGCTTCATAAGACAGCGCATATGTTGGAGAATAAAAAGTTCAAGACAGCGCTTAAGGCTATATTTGCCATATGGATATTACAGTTTAGCTATTGTTTTCTGATTGGGCGGACGGACTGGAATGTAGAATACTGGATTTATATCTTCCCTCTGTCGCGTCTGGGAGAGTATATGACTGCAATGATTGTGGGAATGTTTACCCAGAGGGTATTTTGTGACGCGTGTTCCTGTAAGGATGACAGGCTTTCATCGGCAGAGGCCGGTTTATCGCTGCCATTTGGGAAAATATCCGGAATTTCGGGCATAATCTTTGGAATCGTGATTGCCATGCTGATTTTCTTTGTGTCCATACCGGAATGGCTAGTGAGGAGTGTAGTGTGGATTATCCCCAATACTGTACTTTTATGGAGTCTGCACAGCTCTAAGGGAATCCTCACCAGAAGCTTGTCTTTAAGGCCGCTTGTAATATTGGGAAACGATTCCGCGTATATGTTTTTAATCCATCCGGTAATCTACGGTTATTTTGCATATTTCGGGCTGACGGGCAGCAGTACAGCCAGCCGTATCTTTGTGATGGTTTTAAATTATTTCATTACATTTGCCTTGGCAGAAGCGTTCCGACGGCTGACAGGCAGATGGAGTTATAATATACCCAAGGGCACACCGTAAGGCATACCCTTCGGGTATAAAAAAGAAAATGGAGGAAAAGAAAGATGTTATATGAAGAAGTATTAGCAAATGCAAGAACCTGTGTAGGAGAGATCTGCAAAGCGTGTCCGGTTTGTAACGGAAAGGCATGCGGCAGTAAGATTCCGGGGCCTGGCGCGAAAGGAACGGGAACCGTGGCAATTCGGAATTACAATAAATGGCAGGAGATTTTCGTGAATATGGATACAATCTGTGAGAATAAGCCTGTGGATACTTCCCTCAACTTATTTGGGAGGACTTTTAAGGCGCCGATTTTTGCTGCGCCAATAGGCGCCATGAAGCTTCATTATGGCGATAAATATGACGATTTGGAATACAATGATATTCTGGTATCAGCCTGTGCAGATGCGGGGATAGCCGCATTTACGGGAGACGGGACCAATCCGGCAGTTATGGAGGCTGCGACAAAGGCTATCGGGAAAAAGGACGGAACCGGAATTCCGACGGTGAAGCCCTGGGATATCAACACATTGAAGGAGAAGCTGGCCTTGATTAAGGAGTGCGGTTCTTTTGCTGTTGCAATGGATATCGACGCCGCAGGGCTTCCGTTTTTGAAGAATCTGACTCCGCCGGCAGGAAGCAAGTCTGTGAAGGATTTAAAAGAGATTGTGGATGCGGCAGGGGTGCCGTTTGTAGTGAAAGGAGTCATGACTGTAAAGGGCGCTCTTAAGGCAAAGGAAGCCAATGCCTCGGCAATCGTTGTGTCGAACCACGGCGGACGGGTGCTTGATCAGTGTCCGGCAACGGCAGAGGTGCTGGAGGAGATTGCCGACGCAGTAGGAGACCATATGAAGATTTTCGTTGACGGTGGAATCCGCTCCGGAGTGGACGTATTCAAGGCTCTTGCCCTTGGCGCAGATGCGGTTTTGATCGGGCGTCCATTCGTGACTGCCGTATATGGCGGGGCGGCAGAAGGGGTGAAGGTTTACACCGCGAAGCTGATTTCCGAGTTGGAGGATGCTATGGCTATGTGCGGCGCACATTCTCTGGAGGAGATTACGAGAGATATGGTAAGGTAGTCCATGAAGAGTCTGAATGAAGATATCAAATCCGGACAGTTTAAGAGCGTCTATCTCCTGTACGGGGAGGAGACGTATCTGAAGAAGCAGTACAAGGACCGGATGACAAAAGCCGTGGTTTCGGACGGGGATACCATGAATTATGCATATTATGAGGGAAAAGGAATCAATCCGGCGGAGATTATTGATCTGGCGGAGACCATGCCGTTTTTTGCTAAGAGGCGGCTGGTGGTGGTGGAGAATTCCGGTTTTTTCAAGAATGCCACGCCGGAGATGGCGGACTATATTAAGGCCATGCCAGATACCGTATGTATTCTCTTTATTGAAAATGAAGTGGACAAGCGGGGAAAGATGTACAAGGCTGTGAAGGATAAAGGCCGGATCGTGGAGATGGGGCGTCAGGACGAGAAAACGCTGCTCTACTGGATTGCGGGCAATGTAAAGAGAGAGGGGCGGCAGATTAAGGAATCTACCGCCCGCTATCTGGTGTCCAAGACAGGTACGGATATGGAGAATCTGGAAAAGGAGTTGGAAAAGTTATTTTCTTACACATTGGGTCAGAACGAGATTACTGCTGCAGATATCGACGATATCTGTACGACCCAGATTTCCAATAAGATTTTTGATATGATTGAGGCGGTTGCGGCGAAAAAGCAAAGACTGGCTTTGAATTACTATTACGATCTGCTTGCGTTAAAAGAGCCGCCAATGCGGATTCTCTATCTTTTGACGCGCCAGTTTAAACTTCTGTTGGAAGTAAAGGATTTGATGGGGAGGGGAAACGATAAGTCCCAGATTGCAAAGACGGCGAAACTCCATCCCTTTGTTGCGGGGAAGTACATGCAGCAGAGCAGGACGTTTACCAAGGCAGAGCTTCGTAATATTATGGAGGAGGCTGCTAATATGGAAGAAATGGTGAAGACAGGGCGGCTGAATGATGTGATGAGCGTGGAGATATTTATCGTAAAATTCAGCGCGTAGGGTATTTTTTGATAAAATTTATGAAGTTAGGGGAACGAAAATAGTGGCAGGAATAGAGCAGAGTAAGATTCGTAATTTTTGTATTATCGCACATATAGACCATGGGAAATCCACGCTGGCTGACCGGATTATTGAGAAGACGGGGCTTCTGACCAGCAGGGAGATGCAGTCTCAGGTTTTGGACAATATGGACCTTGAGAGAGAGAGAGGGATTACCATCAAGGCCCAGGCGGTGCGTATCGTCTATCAGGCGAAGAACGGGGAGGAATATATTTTCAACCTGATTGATACGCCGGGACATGTGGATTTCAATTATGAGGTGTCCAGAAGCCTTGCGGCGTGCGACGGGGCGATTCTGGTGGTAGATGCCGCCCAGGGGGTGGAGGCCCAGACCTTGGCCAACGTTTATCTGGCGTTAGACCATGATCTGGATGTGATGCCGGTGATTAATAAGATTGACCTTCCAAGTGCAGAGCCGGAGAGGGTGATTGAGGAGATTGAGGATGTCATCGGGATTGAGGCTATGGACGCCCCGCAGATTTCGGCAAAGACAGGGCTGAATGTGGAGGAGGTTCTGGAACAGATTGTAGAGAAGATTCCCGCGCCCCAGGGAGATTCGTCGGCGCCGCTTAAAGCGCTGATTTTTGACTCCCTGTACGATTCCTATAAGGGTGTGATTGTATTTTGCAGAATTAAGGAAGGAGCCGTCAGGAGAGGGACGCCTATTCTGATGATGGCTACCGGCGCTAAGGCAGAGGTGGTCGAAGTAGGATATTTCGGCGCGGGACAGTTTATTCCCTGTGACGAACTGAGCGCAGGCATGGTGGGCTATATCACGGCAAGCCTTAAGAATGTGAAGGATACCAGGGTGGGCGACACGATTACGGATGCCTCCAATCCATGTGCCACTCCCCTTCCAGGCTACAAGAAGGTTAATCCAATGGTGTACTGCGGCATGTATCCTGCTGACGGGGCGAAGTATCCCGACCTTCGGGATGCATTGGAGAAGCTTCAGTTGAATGACGCCTCCCTGCAGTTTGAGCCGGAGACTTCTATTGCCTTAGGGTTTGGATATCGCTGTGGGTTCTTGGGGCTTCTCCATCTGGAGATTATCCAAGAGCGTTTGGAGAGAGAGTATAATCTGGATTTGGTGACTACGGCTCCAGGTGTTATTTACAAGGTGCATAAGACCAACGGTGATGTGATTGAGCTTACGAATCCCTCCAATCTTCCGGACCCGTCGGAGATTGACTATATGGAGGAGCCTATGGTGAAGGCGGAGATTATGGTTACGTCCGAATTTATCGGGGCGATTATGGATCTCTGCCAGGAACGCCGGGGAGTGTACGATGGGATGGAGTATATCGAGGAGACAAGGGCTGTGCTTCGGTATCATTTGCCCTTGAATGAGATTATCTATGATTTCTTCGATGCGTTGAAATCACGTTCCAGAGGCTATGCGTCGTTTGACTATGAGATGGATGACTATGTACAGTCTAATCTGGTGAAGCTGGATATTCTGATTAATAAGGAGGAGGTGGACGCCTTATCCTTCATTATCCATGCTGATACGGCTTATGAGCGCGGGCGTAAGATGTGCGAGAAGTTAAAAGAGGAGATTCCGAGGCAGCTTTTTGAGATTCCAATCCAGGCGGCAATCGGAAGCAAGATTATCGCAAGAGAGACGGTCAAGGCCATGCGTAAGGACGTGCTTGCCAAGTGTTACGGCGGAGATATCAGCCGTAAGAGAAAGCTTCTGGAGAAGCAGAAGGAGGGTAAGAAGCGGATGCGCCAGGTGGGTAATGTAGAGATTCCGCAGAAAGCATTTATGAGCGTTCTGAAGCTGGATGATAAGTAAGGGTACAGGTATTAGATTGTGGGAAATGAAAAGAAAGAATTAGAATTATATATCCATGTCCCTTTTTGTATCAAAAAATGTCAATACTGTGATTTCCTGTCGGCCCCTTCGTCTAAAGGGGAACGGCAGGAGTATGCAGAAAGCCTTTGCCGGCAGATCCGTACCTACGGTGAGCTGGCGAAGGCTTATCATGTTGTCAGCATTTTCGTTGGCGGCGGGACGCCTTCAATATTGGATAAAGAGGAGCTTCTTGGGATTTTTGATGCGGTCAGGGACACGTTTACGGTTGATGGGGATGCGGAGATTACCATAGAGGTGAATCCTGGCACTGTGACCGAGGAAAAACTTAAGGCATATCTTAAGGCGGGGATTAACCGCCTAAGCATTGGCCTTCAGTCAGCAGAGAATGAGGAATTGCAGGTTCTTGGGAGGATTCATACTTACGAAGAATTCCTTTCCACTTACGAGCTGGCAAGAGAGATGGGATTTGGGAATATCAATGTGGATTTGATGTCGGCAATTCCGAGGCAGACCGTAGAAGGATGGGAGAGGACTCTTAAAAAGGTTTTGGGGCTTAGGCCAGAGCATATCTCAGCGTACAGTCTGATCATTGAGGAAGGGACGCCGTTTTTCGAGAGATACGGAAAAGGAGGCCATGTAGACGAGCTGCCCTCTGAGGAGGAGGAACGGCGGATGTACTGGCGCACAGCAGAGATTCTTAGGGGGTATGGATATTGCAGGTATGAAATCTCCAATTATGCCCTGCCAGGGTATGAGTGCAGGCATAATCTGGGTTATTGGAATCGGACGGAGTATCTTGGAATTGGTACGGGGGCAGCGTCTCTTATGGACAACAGGAGATGGAATTATGGGGAGGAGCCTGTGGGGTTAAGTGTGCGGGAACAGATGGAGGAGTTTATGTTTCTGGGACTTCGGAAAATGGAGGGCGTGTCAAAGGCGAAGTTTGAGGAGAGCTTCGGGCGTGGGATGGAGGAAGTATATGGAAAGGTGTTGGGGAAGATGTACACAATGGGGCTTATGGAAGGAGAGGGGGAGTTTGTGCGGCTGACAGAGAGGGGGATTGACGTCAGCAATGGGGTAATGTGCGAGTTCTTGCTTTGAAAATGCAGGGGATGTAGTTTTTGTGCGGGTGATGCGGCATATTGCTGAAAGAAATGTGGAAAAATAGAGGATATCCGTACTTGATATTCTAAATTCGATCGGCTATGATAGGGGTATCATGGTTAGTTTAGCGGATTGCAGATGAGATTTGGTTGAGTTAAGTAAACAATGTTTTTTAGGAGAGGTCATCATATGAAAAGAAGAGTAATCGTTGAAGATTTTGGTAAAATAAAACATGCCGAATTAGAGATGAAACCGATGATGATGTTTGTTGGAGATAATAATAGTGGTAAGAGTTATCTGATGAGCCTGCTTTGGGGGCTTTTGTCGGATACTAGCCAAATATTGACTCATTTGACGGATGAAGTCAGGAATTCTAAATTATATGAAGAATGTGGGCGCTATGTGAGAGAACTAATTGGAGGGGGAGAAGAAAGACGGAGTCTATCCCAGGAATGGGTTGAACGGTTTTGGCGTTTATTGAATTGTTGTATTGAACAAAATAAAGACCAATTTGTTTCAGATATATTTAATAAAAATATGTATATTGGGAAATTAGAATTGGAGGGAGAAGATTTATTAAACTTTGAAATCGGGACAAGAACAGAGTATAGTGTGGAGAGACGAAACAGGAGGGGAAAAGAAGACGTTGAACATGAGCATAAAAGAATGATATATATTTGTATTGATTCAGGAATTCAGATAGGAACCCGCATAACGGAGAATTATAAGGCGAAAACAGGAAGATATGTTGAATTTATATTGAGTGTGTTTTTGCGTCAGTGGATAGGATGGTATAAGAAATTAGATTTGCATATGATGGGAAAAAACAGTATTGTATTTCTGCCTTCATCGCGAACAGGATTTGTGTTATCAAAGAATTTGCTGATTAATAATATATATGAAAATAGCTTCAATCGGTTTACCAATGTCATTCAAGAAGATATACGGGAAGAACAGGATTCTTATTTCACGAAACCGGTAATTAGTTTTTTAAAATTATTGAATAATATAGGAGATAGGGAATCTGGAAGACTAAAATTAGGACAGTTGGCAGATTTCATTGAACAGACAATCTTGCATGGGAAGGTAGAAATCCAAAATGCAATATCCAAGTCTTTTATGTATAAACCAGAATCATTTAATGAACCAATCCAGATGTATCTGGCTTCTGCAATCGTGACGGAGATTACGCCTTTATACCTACTGTGTAAATATCGCTATGGAATGTCACAAATGTTTATCGAAGAACCGGAGATGTGTATGCACCCCAAATTGCAAGTCATGGTTGCGAGAGTCCTGGTGCGTCTGTGCAATATGGGAGTTCCTGTAACTATGACTACTCACAGCGATATCATGATCCAACATATCAATAATATGCTTCGCGTGAAAAACAGCGATAAAAAGCAGGAACTTATGGCTAAATACAAGATTGAAGAACAGGATTTACTTGGAACAGAGGAGGTTGGAGTTTATCAATTTTCCTGCCAGGGAAATGAAAGTTCTCAGGTTGTCGAATTAATGGCGTCGGAGATGGGATTTGAGACGACGACTTTCAGTGATGCTTTTGAGGAAATGCTTGAGCTGACCTATGATATTTGAGTGAATCGGGGATATATAACAGGAGGAATGTACAGATGATTCCTGAATATTTAAGGCGGAATCTGGATTTGTTTCAGACGGGCGAATATACAGTCGTTTCGGATAAAGAAAAAGTTATATTCATTACAGAGGGAGAAAAAGAAGGCTTGGCATCGCTGAAAAGCAGATTTGAAGATGAGGCAGTTGTCTTCCATTTCCCAGAGAAACGGACTCTGCCTTATCTGGATAAAGAGAAAAAAGCCTGCCAATGTGCGGATAAGTTCATTTTTATAAAAAATACTGGAAATAAAAAATGGCAGCTACATATTTTGGAGTTTAAGAAAAGTATCAAACACGATAAATGGAAGAAGATCAAAAATCAGTTTCAATATGGAATCATGAATGCAAGAGCATTGGCCGCATTTTTGAATATGGAGATTGACGGCATTGTCTTGGAGACAGCATATCGCAATGACTGGAATCTACGAAATCAACCTCATTCGCCTACGATTATGCGCGGATTGAATTCTTCGACAGAAGTGAAAGCGTATAAAGAATGGCAGGAAAATATTGTGACCTTGGAAGTGGATTCTGAGGAAAAATGTTTCCGGCATGATAAGATTCGATTAGATTCTGAGGGAAACGGAGAAAAATTATTCTGTATAGAATAGATTAAAGAGGTGAAGCTATCCATGGAAATAAAAAAGAAATTGCCAATAGGCATTGAATTTTTTAGCGACATAAGGACTAAGGGCTTCTATTATGTTGACAAAACAGCGTTTATTCGGGATTTGCTTGCTTCCTGGGGAAGCGTCAATCTCTTTACGCGTCCCCGCCGTTTTGGAAAGAGCCTGAATATGGACATGCTCAAGACTTTTTTTGAGGTTGGGACAGAGCCGGCTTTATTTGACGGGCTAGAAATCGCGAAAGATACGGCTCTCTGCGAACAGTATATGGGAAAATACCCTGTTATTTCCATTAGTCTGAAGGATGTGAGTGGTCCGTCCTATGAGTCTGCATTAAAGAGAATGTCTTCGGCAATCAGAAAAGAGGCGCGCCGGCATCAATATCTCCTTGAAAGTGACCGGCTAAGAGATGTGGATAAAGAAACTCTTAAGGTATTGTACTCCCTGTATTTGGAGGAAGAAGTACAGGAAGAAAGCTTATATCTTCTTTCGGAAATGTTGCATAAACATTATGGTAAAAAAGTCATAATTCTGATTGACGAGTATGATGTGCCTTTAGATAAAGCATATCAGAGAAACTACTATTCTGAGATGGTAAACCATATTCGTGTGATGTTCAGTGAGGCTTTAAAGACCAATGTGAATCTGGAATTTGCGGTCATAACAGGCTGCTTAAGAATTGCAAAAGAGAGTATATTTACAGGGCTGAACAACTTTAAGGTAAGGACAATCTCAGACGCAGACTTTGCAGAATATTTTGGTTTTACGGATGGGGAAGTCAGAGAAATATTACATTATTATGGAATCGAAGAAACCTATAACAAGATGAAGGAATGGTATGATGGTTATCAATTTGGACATGCTGAAATTTATTGTCCCTGGGATGTATTGAACCAGTGTGATAAATTCCGGTGCTCCATAACTGCCCCAATGGAGGCACATTGGGAAAACAGCAGTAGTAATGAGATTGTACAGGACATTATTGAAAATTCTAATGCGACCGTCAAAGATCAGATTGAGGCATTGATTTCAGGCCAATGTGTAGAAAAAGCATTGATTCCGGAACTGACATATACGGATCTTGAGAGTAAAGATTATGAAGTACGTCAGAATTATCTGTGGAGTGTACTTTTTTATACAGGGTATCTGACAGAAGCTGGTGCAGCAAAGGAGGGGGCTCATAGACTGGTGATTCCAAATCGGGAAGTTAGGGGAATCTTTGAAAAGAAAATACGTTCATGGTTCCGTGTCAGAGTTACCAGTGATACAGGGCGGTGGGAGTGTTTGTGTAGTGCAGTAAAGAATGGTGAGGCTGATAAAGTACAGGCAATATTGAATGAATATATGGAAGATTCGATTAGTATTCGGGATACATGCATTAAAAAAGAAATGAAAGAAAATTTTTACCATGGTATGCTGCTCGGTCTGTTTCAGGCACAAGGAGGTTGGATTGTAAAATCTAATTCAGAATCGGGAGTAGGATACGTGGACATAGAGATTTCCGTTCCTATTGAAAAAACAGGATGCATCATTGAGGTAAAATATGCGGAAAATGGTTCCTATGATGCGACATGTAAAAAAGCTATGAAACAGATTGAAAAAATGGGGTATACGGAAAGGCTGAAACAGAGTGGAATAAAATGTATTCACAAATACGGAATTGCCTGTTATAGAAAGAATTGTAAAGTAGAACATAAACAAGAAACATAGCCACTTATGGATTCCCCAACCCAAACAGGAGTTGCCAAAAAACAATATGTCCGGCAACTCCTGTTTAAGTTTACCATCACATCTTAAGCACAATCCCCACACAAGCGCCCGCCGCAATCAAAACCAGCGGATGCAGCTTCCCAAGCTTCTTAACCTGCAAAAGTACAAAAGTCACCCCGCAGACCGCCACATTGGTCAGATTTACCTGCACCTGTCCTCCTGAAACCGCCACAATGGCAATCTTAAGCAGCTCCCACACAGCATAGCCAATCAAAGCGGCAACCGCCGGACGAATTCCATAGAACGCAGCCTTCACATTGGCATTTTCACTGAAATTCTCCAGAAACTTTGCAATCAATATAATAATAATCCATGCAGGGGCCGTGAGGGCCAGAGTCGCCACAATCGCCCCAAGGACTCCGGCAGCGTTATATCCCGCATAAGTGGCCATATTAATCCCCACAGGACCAGGCGTACTCTCGCTGATGGCCACCATATTCGTAAGCTCACTTACAGTAAACCAATCATATTTGTTGGCCAAATCCATCAGAAAGGGCAGAGTCGCCATGCCTCCTCCAATGGAAAACAGACCGATTTTAAAGAATTCATATGCAAGAATCAGATAAATCATGCGGACCGCCTCCTTTCCATATGCTTAGCAGCGATCCCCGTGATGCCGGAAAGGACGATAACCACAGCGGTGGGAATGGGAGTAAAACAGGCCAGCACAAATGCGGCCAGAAATACTACGGCGCCCAGCTTATCTACAATACCTTTTTTCGCCATGGTAAATACAGTGTTCAGCATCAGAGCGCAGACCACGATCCGGATGCCCGCCAGCGCATGAAGCACTACTGGCGTATGGATGAAATTCTGTAAAATGGACGCAACCAGACAGATGATAATCAGCGACGGGGACACCATCCCCAGAGTTCCGGCCACGCTGCCTAAGAAACCGGCCTGCTGATAGCCTACGTAAGTAGCGGTATTGACCGCAATAATCCCAGGGGTACACTGTCCAATGGCGTAGATATCCAGAAGTTCTTCTTCTGTACACCAGCCGTACTTTTTTACCACCTCACGCTGCAGCATAGGCAGCATGGCAAGCCCTCCGCCAAAGGTAAGCCCGCCGATTTTAAAAAAACTAACGTATAATTCACCTAATTTTTTTGCTTTCATAAGATAATGCTTCTCCTGAATTTAACTTGTTATACTATGTCCTGGGCGTATGTCTTATAATAGTTTTGACATAATTAACGCATAAATCTCCTGATTCTTTTTCGTCCAATTATGTGCAATCGTCTCTGCCTCTGCCTCTGTGGGGGCGGTTACAGTCAAGTCAATCAGCGGAAAACGCTGCTCAATAACCTGACATTTTACCGAATATTCTCCGTTTGGGTTTCGGTAATAGTCAGATTTTACCGAAACCTCATTCTTAAGCTCATATTTCTTCTTTTTCAAAAACTCATTGATATCCTTTTGGATGGCGGAAGAAATATCGTTACGGAAGTAATAGACAATCTCAGTCCCCTCCTCTGTGATGTGGTAGAAGGTTCGGTTATGGGTAGATTCCTCCCGCACAAAATTGGCCTCCACCAGCTCCGAGATGGCCTGCTGGAGTTTAAAATAAGTCGTATACCCTTCCTCCAGTATAAATTCTGAGATCTGAGCATTTGTCAGGGGAAAATCCACTTTGTTTAATATATACAGAATAATCAGCTTATATAGTTTGAGAGGTTTATCCATTGTATCCTTCCTTTCCCTGCCAGATATCCTGCTCTTTTAGATATGCCCGCAGACCATTTTGCACCTGGCGTTTATTTCCTGTCCACAGCGGGGCAATAAGGAGAGGCTTTGGGCCGTCTCCGGTCAGCCTGTGTACTACAATATCGGGCCGTAAGGCGCACAGACACTTCCCCACCATCCCGAAATACTCCTCCATATCTGGAAGGTGGAAGGGATGCTCGCGGTAATAGACAGCGAGGTCCGTATGTTTTAATATATGTAATAATTGAAATTTTACACCCTGGATATCCAGAGTGTTCAAGTATCTGACGGTTGCAAGCTGATGCTCCATATCCTCATGGGGAAGCCCCAGGATGGTGTGAACGATAACCGGTATCCCAAGGAGGCGCAGACTGTAAACCGCTTGTTCAAATACCAAAAGTTCATAACCCCTCCGGATAAAAGCGGCTGTATTTGGATGGATGGTCTGTAGTCCCAACTCCACCCATACAGGTTTGATTTGGTTCAGCTCGTCCAATAATTCCAGCACATCCCCTCCAAGACAGTCTGGACGGGTGGCAATATCCAGGATGCGGATATCTGGATGACGGATGGCTTCAAAAAACAGCTCACGCAGGCGAGGGACAGGGGCGTAGGTATTGGTATATGCCTGAAAATAGGCGATATATGAGCTGCCAAAATATTTTCTGGCAGCCTGAGCCTTACCTTGTGTAATCTGTTCCGTGACGGAAAGCCGGCCGTCTTCAGCAAAATCCCCTGAGCCTTTTGCACTGCAGAAGATACAGCCGCGGCTTCCAAGAGTACCGTCGCGGTTCGGGCAGGTCATACCCCCATTCAGTGAGATTTTATAAAGTTTTTCCCCGAAGGTCTGTTTTAGGTAGTGGTTCAGAGAATAATATCTCTCGTCTCCCCAGAAGACAGCCATATCAAATCAACCGCCCTTTTAAATACTGTGAAATGTGTTCATGGTAAATATCGTTACCCAGCTTTTCACTGAACGATATTACTATAATATCATTCTTATAAGAGCAAATCAATAAAAAGGCTTTTAAATTTTGGGTAAATGTAGTATAATAACATTTAATTCCAACTGGGTCAGTTCAGGCCCCTCATATCCCAGGGAAAAAATATATGGATATTGGTATGTCAGATATTTGTATAGGTGGAAAAATAAATACATGAAAGGATATATATATGAGAGAAAAGTATGAATCATTACCTTTATCTACACTCAAAGACCTTGCCAAAGCAAGAGGCATAAAAGGAATATCGACAATGAAGAAAGCAGAGTTGATTGAGCGTATGTTAGAAGAAGACGAGAAGGAGAAGCAGGCGTCAAGAGAACAGGTAAAAGAGATGTCTGCAAATACAGGAGATAAAGAGGTTCATGATATAGACAGGCTGGACAGCGGAATCACGGCATGCGGAATCTTAGAGGTACTTCCGGACGGGTATGGATTTATCCGGAGTGCGAACTATCTGCCAGGGGAGAATGACGTGTACGTGTCACCGTCGCAGATTCGTAAGTTTAATTTAAAGACAGGGGATATATTGGAAGGAAATACACGAATCAAGACGCAGCAGGAGAAGTTTAGCGCTTTATTATATTTGACTAAGATTAATAACATAGATCCAATGAGGGCCATGCGGAGGACGAACTTTGAAGACATGACGCCAATCTTTCCGGATGAGCGGCTTAGGATGGAGTGCGGCAAGACAAGCACTGCCATGCGGATTGTGGATCTTCTGTCACCCATAGGGAAAGGTCAGCGAGGCATGATTGTTTCTCCGCCGAAAGCAGGTAAGACAACCCTGCTTAAGCAGGTGGCGCTGTCTGTTCGGAAGAATAATCCGGAGATTCATCTTTTGATTCTGTTAATTGATGAGCGTCCTGAGGAGGTCACGGACATCAAGGAGACCATCGAAGGGGACAACGTGGAAGTTATCTACTCTACATTTGACGAATTGCCAGAGCATCATAAGCGTGTGTCGGAGATGGTAATTGAGCGCGCGAAGCGTCTGGTAGAACATAAAAAGGACGTGATGATTCTTTTAGACAGTATTACACGTCTAGCAAGGGCATATAACCTAACGGTTCCGCCGTCAGGAAGGACACTGTCCGGCGGTCTTGATCCGGCGGCGCTGCATATGCCGAAGCGGTTCTTCGGCGCGGCTAGAAACATGCGCGGCGGAGGAAGCCTTACCATCTTGGCCACGGCTCTCGTCAACACAGGGAGTAAGATGGATGACGTTATCTATGAGGAGTTTAAAGGAACCGGCAACATGGAGCTGGTATTAGACCGAAAGTTATCCGAAAAGAGAGTATTTCCTGCAATCGATATCCCACAGTCTGGAACCAGAAGGGAAGATTTGCTTCTGTCCAGGGAGGAGCAGGAGGCGGTTGACACTATGCGCCGCGCTCTTAATGGTATGCGTGCGGATGAAGCAGTAGAGAATATCCTGAATATGTACAGCAGGACCCGCAATAATGCAGAGTTAATCCAAATGGTAAAAAAGACAAAAATAATATAGACAACGTCTCGTTTTTGTGGTACAATAACAACGCTGTTTAGATAATAAGAAATGCATAGCTGACGGTACAGGCTTCTCAATAGTAACCGGACATTGCTAGTGAAGTCGGCTGACAGCATATGACGTAATAAAGAAGAGGTGAAGATCATGAAAGAAGGAATACATCCAACATATCATCAGGCAACTGTAACATGTAACTGTGGCAACACGTTTGTAACAGGTTCTACAAAAGAAGATATCCACGTGGAGATCTGTTCCAAGTGCCACCCATTCTATACAGGACAGCAGAAGGCAGCTCAGGCTCGCGGTCGTGTTGATAAGTTCAATAAGAAATACGGAATGGGTAAATAAGATTGCAGGTATCGGGTTGAGGTTGTATGATCTCAACCTTTTTCTATATATGCAAAGGAGTTATTATAAATTATGAAATCATCAAATATAGGCGGTCAGGCTGTGTTAGAAGGCATTATGATGAAGCATAAGGATGATTATGCGGTGGCAATCCGCAAGTCTGACGGGGAGATCCTTGTGAGCAAGGAATCGTATAAGAGCATTGTTCACAGGTGGAGGAAGCTTACAGAGATTCCATTTATTCGGGGAGTCTTTAATTTTATAGACTCCATGGTGCTTGGAATGAAGACGCTGACCTATTCCGCCAGCTTCTTCGAGGAGGAAGAAGAAAAAGAGATGACAGAGAAGGAGGCCAAGAAGCAGGAGAAGAAGGAGAGCCTGATGATGGGGGTGACGGTGGCGTTTTCCATTGTGATGGCCATTGCTATTTTCATGGTGCTTCCCTATTTTCTGTCTTCTTTGCTGGAAAAATATATACCGTCTTATAGCCTTCGCACTGTGATTGAAGGTTTTGTGCGGATTGGGATTTTTGTGCTGTATGTGCTGCTGATTTCGCGGATGGAGGATATCCAGCGGACTTTCATGTACCATGGCGCAGAGCATAAGTGTATCAACTGTATCGAGCATGGACTGCCGCTGACCGTGGAGAATGTGAGAAGCAGCTCCAGGCAGCATAAGCGGTGCGGAACCAGCTTTTTGTTTCTGGTGCTTGCAATCAGTATTATTATGCTGGTTCTGGTACGGGCAGAGACTCCGGTTATGCGGATTGTAATCCGGATTGCCCTGCTCCCAGTGATTGCAGGAATATCCTATGAGTTTTTGAAGCTGGCGGGGCGCAGCGAGAATCCTATCGTCAACCTGTTCAGTAAACCAGGACTTGCGATTCAGAAGATTACGACAAAAGAGCCTGACGACGGTATGATTGAGGTGGCAATCCAGGCGGTTGAGGCAGTATTTGATTGGAGAGCATATGAAGCAGAGAATTTTCACGCTGCGGCAGACCATTGAAGAAGGAACCGAGGCATTAAGGGAAGCCGGTATTGAGGAGGCAGCTCTTGATGCATGGTATCTATTGGAATATACGGCAGGGATCAGCAGGGCGGCATACTATGCGGACCCATACAGGGAATTAGACGAAGGGCTGGCTTTAAAGTATCTTGGGTATATCGAAAGACGAAAGAAACGGATTCCGCTGCAGCATATCACCAAAGAGCAGGAATTCATGGGATACTCCTTTTATGTGAATGAACATGTGCTAATCCCTCGCCAGGATACGGAGACGCTGGTGGAGGAAGCAGTGGAATTGATTCGTGAAAAGCAGCGGGAAGCTAGTCAGAGGGACAGCAAAAGTGTGTTTGGAGAAAATACGTCGGACGGAAGGCTTCAAGTGTTGGATATGTGCACCGGCTCCGGTTGTATTCTGGTGAGTATTCTGAAAATGTGTCCGGAAATACAAGGCAAGGGATGTGATATTTCAAAGGATGCATTGGAGGTTGCAAGGAAAAATGCAGAGCGGCTGGATGTGAAGGCTGAGTGGGTGCAGTCGGATCTGTTTACGGAGTTTGTGGAAAACAAGCCCCAATTCGATGTGATCGTGTCGAACCCTCCCTACATCCCCACAATGGATATTGAAGAACTTCAGCCAGAGGTGCGTATCCATGATCCAAGAATTGCACTGGACGGCAAAGAGGATGGCCTGTATTTTTACAGAAGGATGATAGAGGACAGCATTTTCCATATCAAAACAGGGGGAAGTCTGCTGTTTGAGATTGGCTTTAACCAGGGAGAGGATGTAAAAGGTCTGATGAAAAATTACGGCTATGAAAATGTGGAGATAAAAAAAGATTTATCAGGTCTTGACCGTGTGGTGACGGGTATTTACAATGGAGGGTAGGTGGACTTCGTCCATTAATGTATATGAGAAAAACAATCCAGGAGGAAGAAAGATGTTTGATAGATTAGAAGATTTGCTCATTCGTATGGAGGAAATATTAAGTGAGCTTCAAGAGCCGGACGTTGCCAGTGACCAGGCAAGATTCCGGAAGCTTATGAAGGAACAGAACGACCTGTCTCCTATTGTGGAGGCATATAAGGAATATAAGGCGTGTAAACAGGCAATCGACGACAGCCTTCAGATGCTGGAGGAGGAATCGGACGAGGAGATGCGTGAGCTTGCCAAGGAGGAGTTAAACGAAGCCAAGGCAAGGGTTGAGGAGTTGGAAAGAGAGCTTAAGATTCTGCTTCTCCCTAAGGACCCTAATGACGACAAGAACGTTATCGTGGAGATTCGTGCAGGCGCAGGCGGCGACGAGGCAGCCTTATTTGCGGCAGAGATTTACCGTATGTATCTGCATTATGCAGAGAGCAGGCGCTGGAAGGTGGAGCTGGTAGAATGTGAAGAAATCGGCATCGGCGGCATGAAGAATGTTACCTTTATGATTAATGGAAACGGCGCTTACTCTGTAATGAAATATGAGTCCGGCGTACATCGTGTACAGCGTGTGCCTGAGACGGAGTCCGGCGGGCGGATTCACACTTCCACAATTACAGTGGCCGTGATACCGGAGGCTGAGGAGGTGGATATCCAGATTGATGAGAAGGATATCCGTATTGATGTTATGAGGGCTTCGGGAAATGGAGGTCAGTGTGTCAATACCACGGATTCTGCCGTACGTCTGACCCATTATCCCACAGGTATTGTGATTTACAGCCAGACAGAGAAGTCACAGCTTCAGAATAAGGATAAGGCGTTTGCGCTGCTGCGGGCAAAATTATATGATATTGAGTGCCAGAAGCAGCATGATGCAGAGGCGGAGGCGAGAAAGAGCCAGATTGGAACGGGGGACCGTTCTGAGAAGATTCGTACCTATAATTTCCCGCAGGGGCGTGTGACAGACCATAGGATTGGGCTTACGCTTTATAAGCTGGATAAGATTATGAACGGGGATATTCAGGAGATTATCGACGCATGTATTGCGGCTGACCAGGCAGTTAAGTTGACAAAGATGCAGGATAACTAAAAATGACCATACTTCGTGATATTTCAATATTTTGGGCAATGCTCCATGTGGTGTTCCTGTTTATCATGCTTTACCGGTCAAGGTTTACCAGTAGGAAAATAAGAGTGGCATCATACACCGCTATGGGCGTTTTAATGTTAGCAAATGGAGTCGGCATGGTCATATACGGTATGGAGGTCTTGGGGAAGGTGTTCCTGTTTACCTGCTCCATACCCAGTTTTATATTATTGTATGTGATGAGTGCGGATAAGAGGTTTCGTTTCCTGCTTTCCTTCTGTCTGGCGGATACCACTTGCCTGTGGCTTATGGCAATTACAAATATTTTGGATTATTACCTGGGTGGAGAGAAGTATATATTGCTGTTAGTAAGCAGACTGCTTGCGTTTCCCCTTCTTGAGTATCTGGTGTGGCGGTATTTAAGAAAGCCATATCTGGAGCTGCAGGATTCTGTGGAAAAGGGATGGGGAGTTTTTGCAGGCATGACGATGCTGTACTATCTTCTGTTGGTGGTAACAGTACAGTATCCTACGAATATTGTCAACCGGCCGGAAGATCTGCTTTTATGTATACTGGTACTGGTATTGATGGTATTTGTCTATGGAACGATTTTTACGTCTCTCTACAGACAGCTTTTGCTTTACCGGAAGCAGCAAAGTGAGCGTATCCTGCAAGAGCAGAAGAACATGCTGAAGGCGCAGCTTGAGAACCAGCAGCGTATACGAAGGATGAAGCATGACATGAAGGGACATACAGTCACGCTTTCGGGCCTGCTTGCAGCAGGGAAGACTAAAGAGGCGCTGGCGTATTTAAAAGGTGTGGAGACAGAGATGGACGCCGCGTATGGACAGTTTTGTGCTAACCCATACATCAATGCAGTATTTGTTCAGCATTTCGCAAAGCTGGAGGAACTAGGGACAAAGCTTACCATTGATATACAGGCAGGGGAAGAAGAACTTCCATATATGGAGTTGTGTCAGATTTTGTCGAATGGGCTGGAAAATGCCTGCGATGCGTTGGAAACGCTGGACGCAGAGAAACGCGAAATATTTGTGCAGATGAAGTACAATAAGAAGTATCTCACAATACGGATACAGAATCGTTGTCGGAATGACCTGCATGTGGAAAAGGGGAAGATACCTGCCACGGATAAGGCGGGAGATGATCATGGATTTGGACTTGTGACTGTGCAGGAGGCGGCAGGCAGACTTGGCGGGGACATGCTCTGTTATACGGAGGATGGGAGCTTTGTGTTGGATGTGATGATATCCTGCCATTCGTTGAAAGAAAGAATGAAAATTTAGTAAAATTAGGAGGGGCTGTCATAGACAGCCCCTTATGTAATGCATATCTTTTATTTATTATTTTTCGTATCCAGAGGAGTATACTGACCAGTCTTAAGAGATTTCTGGTAATTTTCATTAGCCTGACGGATAAATTCTTCGTCATTACGCTTCTCCGGCGGAATATATGCATGGCCCATCTTTCTCTGGCGAAGATTGAACTGGTTCATCTCCTCCTCAAGCAGCCTTGCGTCCTCTCGCATCTCGCTGCTTGCGGCAGCGGCTTCTTCGTTTACAGACAGGTTGGAGGTAATAGATTCATTGATAAATTCAACCTGCTCATGAATCCTTGAAATCGCATCCTCCTGCTTTTGTGATGAATTTGAAATGTTATTTACTGTTTCAATAATACTGTCAAGGTCATTCACAACATGCTGGAAAGTATCGAATGCTTCTGAACTAATCTGGCTTCCATCCTTTGTTGCACGCATAGTAGCCTCAATCAACTGTTTACTCTCGTTGGCTGCGTCCGCACTCTTAAGGGCAAGGACACGCACCTCGTCTGCAACTACCGCAAAGCCCTTTCCGGCTTCACCGGCGCGGGCGGCTTCTACCGCGGCATTCAATGCAAGAATATTCGTCTGGAATGCAATGTCGTCGATTAATTTGATAACATTGGCAATCTTTTGAGACGACTTATTAATCTCATCTACGGACTCCACCAGTAAGCCCATCTTGGCATTACTATCCTGCATATCCTGTAGGATGGAGTGAGAAAGGTCAGTTGCATGCTGAACCTCGATTCCGTTCTGTGTGACAAGCTCTCTTGTTTCATCGGTAGAGCTGTTCAGCTCATTGATTGCAATCACCTGTTTTGACGCTGTGTCTGCCAGCATCTGGCTTGCATTGGCTATATTCTGGGAAGCAGTTGCCACAGACATTGCAATCTCAATAATCTTGGCAAACATAAAATCATTGGACTGAACAAGATGATACAGGTTCCTTCCCAGAGAATCCTCCTGTGAACGAATGTTGACGAACACGGTCATATCACCTTGGGCAAGACGCTTCACAACTTCTACATTCTCATGGATGCTGTCTACCATACGCTGGAATGAATGTATCATAGAGCCAATCTCATTGTCTTCATTACCTTTCAGCACCTTATGATCAAAGTCAATCTGGTCAGCGCCTACAGAAAGCTTCTCTGACCATTCGGCTACTGCGGTAATCGGACGGGAAATCTGCTTAGCCGAGCGAGTACCATAGAATAATGCAATCATGAAGCCTAGCAGAGCACAAATGATATTCAGGACGATCATGATGAAGATCAGATTATCCATCTTCTCGGAAGCTTCATTGGCAATATCTCTGTACTGGGAGGAGATTGTCTCCAATCCGTCGATTACTTCTGCCGTCAGAGGCTTCAATTCCTGAAGGAATCTTGAATATGCAGCGTCTTTGTCTGTCTTGGCAAGCTCCAGAATCTCAGAAGCAAGCATATGCATATTCTGATGAGGAGGCTGAACTTCTGTCAGAGTATTGCGTATAACGGTATCGGACAGATCCGAATCACTGACGCCTGCCAACCATTGCCCCAAAAGACAGGTATTGTAATCCAGACTTCCCTTAAATTCTGTTCCGTTCAGAATACTTTCATTGTACATCTCCAGCCATTCATAGTGCTTCGCTAAAGCCGACTGAGTTGCCGCCTGATTATCCCGATTGTTGGATACGACGCGGTAATTTCTGCTAATCTGAATCAGTGAGATCAGAGAAATTGCAACTAACAGGCACATGACCAGGATCACATGGCGATACCCTGATAGAATTTGTTTGCGGATAGAATTAATCTTTTTTTTCTTCATTTTTTATTCCTCTTTTAGCAATTTGTATTACTTCCGTTCTAAATTTTCTTTCATTATAGCAAAACCTTGATAATTGTTCAAGTATAGATTGACGAAAATAATAACTTTTATTGTTTTTATATTAAATATTATAAAAATTGCCCCCCTTTTAAAATTCTCTCTCATATGTTAAAATATTTGCAAACCTGAAATGAAAAGAAGGAGACTTATGTATGGACAAATTATATGATGTAACTGCATTAGGCGAGATGTTAATTGACTTTACAATGAATGGACAAAGCGAACAAGGGAATAATCTATTTGAGGCATGTCCCGGAGGCGCGCCCTGTAATGTACTTGCAATGTTAAATAAACTTGGAAGAAAGACAGCATTTATTGGAAAAGTCGGTGAGGACCAGTTTGGACGTTTGCTGAAAAGTACGATTGAAGACCTTGGGATTGAGGCTAAGGGGCTGATACTTGATAAAGAGATTCCTACGACTTTGGCATTCGTACATACGTTTCCAGATGGCGACAGGGAGTTTTCTTTCTACCGTAAACCAGGGGCAGATATGATGCTGACAGAGGATGATGTGGACTTTGAGATCATCCGCCAGTCTAAGGTCTTTCATTTTGGAACGTTGTCGATGACCGACGAGCCGGTAAAGTCGGCTACGAAGAAGGCGCTTAAGGCTGCGAAGGAGGCGGGCTGTCTGATTACCTTTGACCCTAACCTGCGTCCCCCGCTGTGGCGTTCGCTGGATGAAGCAAAGGAGCAGATGGAGTATGGCTTCCAATATTGTGATGTGCTGAAGATTTCTGACAATGAGATTCAGTTTATCTCAGGTAAGGAGGATTATGACGAAGGAATTCATTACCTTCAGGAGAAGTACCAGATTCCGTTAATCTTCCTGACCATGGGGAAGGATGGAAGCAGGGCATATTATAAGGATATACGTGTAGAGCGTAAGGGATTTACTGTGAAGGCCATCGAGACGACAGGAGCAGGAGATACGTTCTGCGGATGTGCGATTAACGGGGTTCTAAGCCACGGCATTGACAATTTAACGGAAGACATTCTGGGAGATATCCTGACTTATGCCAATGGGGGAGCTGCTCTGATTACCATGAAGAAGGGTGCAATCCGCTCCATGCCGAATCCGGAGGATATTACGAAGCTGTTGGAGGGTTAAGGATTCTGTTTGGAGGTGTTCGCACGGAGAGTGGCAGATTATGAGAGTAGACCGATTTAAGATGGAGAGAGAAGGACTTGTAAAGGAAGGGCAGGAGGTTGAGATTAGCGAGCGAAGCGCCGTGACAGGGCAGTATACCTATCTGGTGGAGCCGTCGATTGCCATGTCTGGAATCTACAGGACCAGTGAAAGGTTACATGCCCGAAAGGGAATCATTCAGAAGATAGAGAAGACGGACAAGGGCTTTTATCTGCTGGTGGAGACGGAGGAGTAAGACCTTCGTTGACATCAGGTAAAAAAGTACATATAATAAAAGTGGTAAATGATTTAATAAAAAGAGTGGGGGCAGGGCAGATGATTGCGAAGAATGATGAAGTTAAGAGGAGTAAGATATGGAGAATCGTTACTACGGTTTCGACAATCGTAATCATTGTGGGAGTCATTCTGCTGCTTGCGAAGTTATTTACGACGAATCCCTTGGAGGGTGAATGGGCGGATGAAGACGGAAGCCTTAATATGTCGATTATGAAGAATGGTTCCATGGTGATTTCGATTCCAGAGACGGATGATACTCTAAGCGTAGCCGTGGATATGAAGTATACGCTGAATAAGGATGAGAAGACTATTACAATTACGCCGGATGAGGCGGGATTTCAGAAGCTGGCTGACAAGATGGGAGGTCAGTATACGGAGGAAGATATCCGTCAGGCTCTATCCACTGTGATTACAACCTTTGATTACAGCGTGGATCAGGAGCAGTTGACCTTGACTGAGCGTGAGTACGGTGAACAGTTAATATTGATAAAAGAGTAACAGAAATACCCCTCTATCGAATTTCATATGCGGTAGAGGGGTATCCCTTATTGGACGAGGGATAGAATAAATTTTTTTAGAGAAAGGGGTAATAGACAGTATGTACAGAGAGGCGACGAAGAAGATTGGAATTGGAGATGTGATAATCGGGGGAGGCAGCCCGATTGCCATTCAGTCTATGACCAATACGAGGACGGAGGAGGTGGAGGCGACTGTGGCGCAGGTTCTGGCTCTTGAGAAGGCGGGCTGTGAGATTATCCGCTGTGCCGTGCCGACTATGGAGGCAGCTCAGGCCATTGGTAAAATTAAGGAGAGAATTCATATTCCGTTGGTTGCGGATATCCATTTTGACTACCGGCTTGCTATTGCCGCGATTGAGAACGGGGCGGACAAGATCCGAATTAACCCAGGTAACATTGGGGATGGCAGCAGGGTGCAGGCTGTGGTTGATAAGGCGAAGGCGTGTAAGGTGCCGATTCGGGTAGGGGTCAACAGCGGTTCTCTTGAAAAGCCTCTGGTGGAGCGGTATGGAGGCGTGACCGCAGAAGGCTTGGTGGAGAGCGCCATGGACAAGGTACATATGATTGAGGGGATGGGGTATGACAATCTGGTAGTGAGTATCAAGTCCTCGGATGTTATGATGTGCGTCAGGGCCCATGAGCTGATTGCCAGAGAATGTCCTTATCCGCTGCATGTTGGCATTACAGAGGCTGGAACCCTTCTTGCGGGGAATATTAAGTCCTCTGTGGGGTTAGGGCTGATTCTGAATCAGGGAATCGGTGATACCATTCGTGTGTCGCTGACTGGGGACCCTGTGGAGGAGATTAGGTCTGCCAAGCTAATCCTTAAGACCTTAGGACTGCGTCAGGGAGGGATTGAAGTGGTTTCCTGTCCGACTTGCGGCAGGACGAAGATTGATTTGATTGGACTTGCAAACCAGGTGGAGGAGATGGTGGAGGATATCCCCCTGAATATTAAGGTGGCTGTCATGGGCTGTGTGGTCAATGGACCGGGAGAGGCGAAGGAGGCTGATATCGGCATTGCCGGCGGCATTGGCGAGGGGCTTTTGATTAAAAAGGGTGAGGTAGTTAAGAAGGTAAGAGAGGACCAGTTGTTGGAGACATTGAGACAGGAGTTGTTGAACTGGAATGAGTAAGCCATTCTTTGAGGTATTTCCTACGTTAAAAGTAGATGAGGAGCTGCGCAGCATATTTGCGCAGGCAGAGGTCAGTAAGGTGACGACGAATTCTGACCGAGATTTTATTAAGGTACATCTGTTAAGCCGGTATCTGATACAGAAAAAATGTGTAGATGAGGTTGAGAGAAGGCTTAAGGAGCAGTTGTTTGGACGCAGTTATATTCAGATTGAGGTAAAAGAGCAGTATGATCTTTCCGAGCAGTATACGCCGGAGAATCTGATGAATGAATATTTTGACAGTTTTCTTTTTGAGCTTGAAAAGCGCAGCGTGGTGGAGCGCAGTATGCTTCAGAATTCAAGCTATGAGTTCCAGAATGATAACATTTTGTGCCTTACCCTTCAGGATTCTATTGTGGCCCAGGGAAAGCGGGAGTCCATTACCTCCTATCTTACGGATGTATTCCAGTATAGATTTGGCCGTCCCATTGAGATTCGGGTGTTGTATGAGAAGCCAAAGGAGAGCGTGTTAAAGTATAATGAGATAAAGCTGAAACAGGAGGTAGATGAAATTCTGAAGTCTAATGCCTCTATTCAGCAGGAAAATGGGGCAGACAGCAATCAACCGGCAGACGTGGGCGAAAAGCCGTCTAAAGACGGGGACTTGGGCAAGAACCGAAGAAACCAGTCTGAGAATATGCAGAAGGCCGATGCGGGAAGTAGTTCTGGAAATGGAGGAAAAACATCTGGCGGCAGCGCCCAAAACAGCCCTTTGAAGAATTCTGGAAACGGATTTGCAGATGGCTTTGGACAGGCAGGCAGCTCTTTTGGTTCATCGAAGAAATTTTCCAGAGGCTCATCCAAAGGAACATGGGGGAAAGCCTCCGATGACCCAAATCTTATCTATGGCCGTGATTTTAACGATGAGCCTATGGAATTATGCCAGGTTGTGGGGGAAATGGGAGAGATCACCTTCCGCGGAAAGGTTATTAGCTTTGACACCCGTGAGATTCGCAATGAGAAGACTATTGTTATATTTTCTGTAACGGATTTTACAGATACCATTACAATCAAGCTGTTTGTAAGGAATGACCAGCTTGCGAATATCATTGGCGATGTGAAGATGGGGGCGTTTCTTAAGATTAAAGGCGTTACGAATATCGATAAATTTGACGGAGAGCTGGTGATTTCTTCAGTAGCGGGTATCCGCAAAATAAGTGATTTTACTGAGTCGAGGAAGGATACTGCTCCTAAGAAGCGGGTAGAGCTTCATTGCCATACGAAAATGAGCGACATGGACGGTGTGACAGAGGTGAAGGACTTGTTAAAACGGGCTCATGACTGGGGGCATAAGGCATTAGCTATTACAGACCATGGGGTTGTTCAGTCCTTCCCAGATGCGAACCACTATATTGAGACGCTGGACAAAGATGATCCCTTTAAGGTGATTTACGGCGTGGAGGGTTATCTGGTGGATGACCTTACGGATGTGGCTGTGAATGAGAAGGGACAGTCTCTTAGCGGGACCTATGTGGTGTTTGACCTTGAGACCACGGGATTTAGCCCGATTAAGGATAAAATTATCGAGATTGGCGCCGTGAAGGTGGAGAAGGGGAAGATTACAGAGAAATTCAGTACCTTTGTGAATCCCAAGGTGCCTATTCCTTTCCAGATTACCCAGCTTACCAGCATCACGGATGATATGGTCTTAGACGCGCCGGATATTGAGACTGTGCTTCCCCAGTTTTTGACATTTATAGGGGACGCTGTGCTGGTAGCTCACAACGCTTCTTTTGACGTGGGATTTATTGAGCAGAACTGTAGGTATCAGGATATGGTACCGGAATTCACTTATGTGGATACGGTGGCCATGGCGCGGATTCTGCTTCCGACTCTGTCGAAATTTAAACTGAATGTGGTGGCAAATGCCCTTCACATTTCCCTGGAGAACCATCATCGTGCCGTGGATGACGCCGGCGCGACGGCAGAGATTTTTGTGAAGTTTATAGAGATGTTAAGAGAACGGAATATCGCGGACCTTACTAGGCTTAACCAGTTTGGCTCCCAAAATTCGGATGCGGTCAAGAAGCTTCCTACCTACCATGTGATTATTCTTGCCCGAAATGAGATTGGGCGGGTGAATCTTTATACCCTGGTGTCTAAGTCTCACCTGGAATACTATGCCAGAAGGCCAAGGATTCCCAAGAGCGAGCTGTCAAAGTATCGAGAGGGGCTGATTGTGGGAAGCGCCTGTGAGGCGGGAGAGCTTTACCAGGCGATCTTAAATGAGAAGTCGGATGAGAGGATTGCCAGGATTGTGAATTTCTATGACTATCTGGAAATCCAGCCTCTTGGCAACAACCGGTTCATGATTGACAGTGAGCGTGTGACAAGGGTTCAGAGCGAGGAAGACTTAAAAGACTTAAACCGAAAGATTGTGGAGTTAGGCGAGCGCTTTAATAAGCCTGTGGTGGGAACCTGCGACGTACATTTCATGGAGCCGGACGACGAGGTGTACCGCCGCATTATCATGGCGGGAAAGGGCTTTACTGATGCGGACAATCAGTCGCCTTTGTTTTTGCGTACCACGGACGAGATGTTAGAGGAGTTCGAGTATCTTGGCTCGGCAAAGGCTCAGGAGGTTGTGATTGACAATCCCTGCCGGATTGCGGACATGGTGGAGAGGATTACGCCTGTGCGTCCGGATAAATGTCCGCCTGTGATTCCGGATTCAGATAAGCTTTTGCGGGAAATCTGTTACCAGAAGGCTCATTCCATGTACGGTGAGGATTTGCCGCCTGTAGTAACGGAGAGATTGGAGAGAGAGCTTAATTCCATTATTTCCAACGGATTTGCCGTGATGTATATTATTGCCCAGAAGCTGGTGTGGAAGTCCAATGAGGACGGGTATCTGGTGGGCTCCAGAGGGTCTGTCGGCTCGTCTTTTGTGGCGACCATGGCAGGTATCACGGAGGTAAATCCATTAAGTCCCCATTATTATTGTAAACATTGCCATTACAGTGATTTTGAGTCTCAGGAGGTGAGGGCATATGCAGGGGGGTGCGGATGGGATATGCCGGACAAGACGTGTCCGGTGTGCGGCCAGCCTCTTGTGAAGGATGGATTTGACATTCCTTTTGAGACCTTCCTTGGGTTCAAGGGAAATAAAGAGCCGGATATTGACTTGAATTTCTCCGGAGATTACCAGAGTCTTGCCCATAAGTATACAGAGGTCATCTTTGGGGCAGGGCAGACTTATCGGGCGGGAACCATCGGAACGCTGGCGGATAAGACGGCCTTTGGCTATGTGAAGAATTATTTTACCGAGCGGGGACAGGGAAAACGAAAATGTGAGATTGACAGGATTGTGCTTGGATGTACGGGAATCCGAAGAAGTACGGGTCAGCATCCAGGCGGAATCATCGTCCTGCCTTTGGGAGAGGAGATTAACACCTTTACGCCTGTGCAGCATCCGGCCAATGATATGAATACGGATATTGTGACTACCCATTTTGACTATCACTCCATTGACCATAACCTGCTTAAGCTGGATATTCTGGGGCATGATGATCCAACGATGATTAAGACTTTAGAGGAGTATATCAGTTCTCCTGCTATGGAAAATGAGTACAATGAGACGGACAATAAGTTTGTGGCCACGAATATTCCGTTGGATGATAAGGGCGTGATTTCCCTGTTTCATGATACGTCAGTCCTTGGAATTACGCCGGAGGATATCGGAGGATGTCCGGTGGGATGCCTTGGGATACCGGAATTTGGAACGGATTTTGTTATTCAGATGGTGGTGGATACCAAGCCTCAGACCTTGTCGGATTTGATTCGGATTTCCGGACTTTCCCATGGAACAGATGTGTGGCTTAACAATGCCCAGGAATTGATTCGCTCTGGAAAGGCCACGATTTCCACGGCAATCTGTACCCGTGACGATATTATGACCTATCTGATTAACAAGGGGATGGATTCTGAGCAGTCCTTTACCATTATGGAGAGAGTCAGAAAAGGGGCTGTGGCCAAGGGGAAATGTAAGGATTGGCCTCAGTTTAAGGAGGATATGAAGGCTCATGACGTGCCGGACTGGTATATCTGGTCCTGTGAGAAGATTAAGTATATGTTCCCGAAAGCCCACGCAGCGGCCTATGTCATGATGGCGTACCGGATTGCGTACTGTAAGATTAATTTCCCGCTGGCGTATTATGGAGCCTATTTTGGAATTCGTGCGGATGCATTTTCCTATGAAATCATGTGTCTGGGGAAGGAGAATCTAAAACGATACATTGATGATTACAATCGACGATTAGATTCTCTGAGCAAAAAGGAGCAGGATACCATGAAGGACATGCGGCTGGTGCAGGAGATGTATGCCAGAGGGTATGAGTTTGAGCCAATGGATATCTATCAGGCCAAGGCATCAAAGTTTTTGATTGTAAACGGGAAACTAATGCCGCCGCTGGTCAGCATTGAGGGCATGGGTGATAAGGCGGCTGAGGCTGTGGAAGAAGCGTCCAAGGATGGGCAGTATCTTTCGCTGGACGATTTTAGGCAGCGGACGAAGGCCAGTAAAAGCGTGATTGATTATATGGTGAAGCTGGGGATTTTGAAGGGATTGCCGGAGTCCAACCAGTTGTCGCTGTTTGATTTGTAGTCATAATGAACGAGGGATAAAAGGAAACGAAAGGGGGAGATTGGATTGCGGCAGTCGCAGATTACACATTGGTGTCACCAGATTATTTGCTCTCAGGCGCCAAAAGGGGGCTTTTATATTGACGCTACTATGGGGAAGGGCAACGACACGTTGTTCCTATGCAATCTGGCGGGAGAGGCAGGTCATGTTCTGGCCTTTGACGTGCAAAAGGATGCACTGAGGATGACGGAAGCTTTGCTATCAGCCCAGGGCGTAAGAGAGAGGGCAGAGCTTGTTTTGGACGGACATGAGCATATGAATCAGTATGCCAAGCCGGAAACTGCGGATGTAATCTGCTTTAATTTTGGGTATCTGCCAGGAGGCGACCATAGGATTGCCACAGCGGCAGATACCAGCGTGGAGGCAGTCAATAAGGGACTTGGGCTTCTAAAGCATGGCGGGATGATGAGCCTGTGTATCTATAGCGGCGGCGATACGGGATTTGAGGAGAAGGAGAAGCTTCTGGAATACCTTAAGAAGCTGCCGGCAGGGGAGTATACTGTGATTGTGAATGAATATTTTAATCGGGGGAACAATCCCCCGATGCCTGTGTTTGTTTTTAAGAATATTTAGCCCTTAGCCATCCGATAAATCGCTGCCATGTCCTCGCGTCCCAGTTTCTTTACGACTCCGATGGTACGTGTATTTCCGAAGCTGCATTTCTCTGCCAATTTAAGAAGCTGTTCCTTTGTAGGCTCAACCTTTAACTCCCGAAGTGTGACAGGCATTCCGATACTGCGGAAAAAATCCTCCATAGCTTCAATTCCTGCAAGGGCTGTGGCTTCTTCTGAGTCCTTCTTGGAAACCCTCAAAACTCTGACGGCCAGGTTGGCGAACCTGTCTGGGCGCTCTTTATATACATACCGCGCCCAGCTTCCCCAGACAGCGGAAAGGCCGGCGCCGTGGGTAACGTCGAACATGCCGCTTAGTTCATGTTCTAACTGGTGAGAAGCAAAGTCGCCGCCATCGGTTCCGCAGCCAGTAAGACCGTTGTGGGAGAGGCTTCCCGCCCACATGACCTCAGCGCGCGCCTCGTAGTTTTCAGGCTCTTTTTTGAGAAGCTGTGCATTTTTGATTACCGTTCTAAGCAAGGCTTCGCTGATTCCGTCGGTGATTTCCATATTCGTTCCGTGGTTTAAATATCTCTCCAGCGTGTGCATCATGATATCCACACATCCGCTTTGGGTCTGGTAGTCTGGCAGAGTGTAGGTAAGCTCAGGATTGAGGACGGCAAAACGGCAGCGGCTGTAATTGCTGCTGTAGCCGCGTTTGATTAAGCCGTCTTCATTGGTAATGACAGAGGAGTTGCTCATTTCGCTTCCGGCAGCGGCGATGGTGAGGACAGCGCCTACAGGAAGACATGCCTTGGCAGTTCGTTTTTTGGCGTAGAAATCCCACACGTCCCCTTCGTTGGTCATTCCGTAGCCGATTGCCTTGGCGGAATCAATGACGCTTCCGCCGCCTACTGCAAGGATGAAGTCAACGCCCTCCTTTTGACCAAGGGCGATTCCCTCCCGCACCTTCGACAGACGGGGGTTGGGAACGACGCCGCCCAGTGAAACGTACTGGATTCCTTCTGCTTTCAACGATGCATAAATGCGCTCTAAAAGGCCAGAGCGGACCACGCTTCCGCTTCCATAGTGTACAAGGACTTTCTGACATTTCTGTTCACGGATTAATTTCCCTGTCTCTGCTTCTGTGTTTCGGCCAAATACAACCCTGGTGGGGGTGTAGTAATCAAAATTAAGCATAGATGTTCCTCCTTGGATTTAATTTTACAAAATGATATCTTAATCATACGCCAATTTAATGTGTTTTTCAATTTTTTATTTTCATGAAGGAAAGGTAGATGTTATAATGGGAGCACACTGATATTAGGAGGAGAAAAGACATGCGCAGAGCAGACCGCAAGGTAAGGGGCGAAGAAGATATAGTTAAGGTCCTTGATTCCTGTAAAGTATGCAGGCTTGGGATGATGGACGAGGGGAAGATTTATATTGTTCCCATGAATTATGGATATGTGTATGAAGCCGGAGAATTGGTACTGTATTTCCATGGCGCTAAGGAGGGAAAGAAGCTTGGCCTGCTAAAGAAGAATCCCACAGTGGGAATTGAACTGGACAAAGCTTATGGGCTGGCGACTGGGAAAACAGCCTGCCAGTACAGTTATTATTATGCTAGTATCATTGGAAATGGCAGCGCGAGGCTGGTTACAGAGCCAAAGGAGAAGTCAAAGGCACTGTCAGTCATTATGAAGCAGCAGACGGGAAAAGAGTTTGGGGAATTAGAAGATAATCCCAAGTTAGGACAGGCGGTTGGGATTATCAGGGTGGATGTGGAGGAATTCACCTGTAAGCGTCACTGTAAAGAAAATTCTGTCGATTAATGATTTAAACCGTAAAAGTATTATGATATACTATTAAAGATTACGAAAGGATGGAAGATAGAATGTCAGAGAAGAAGAAAGTCATTATGCTTGGCAATGAGGCTATTGCCAGGGGCGCATATGAGGCAGGCGTGAAGGTAAGCGCCGCATATCCGGGTACTCCGAGTACCGAGATTAGCGAATATCTGGTACAGTATAAGGAGGAGCTGTACTGTGAGTGGTCCCCTAACGAGAAGGTTGCCACAGAGGTAGCCATCGGTGCGTCCGTTGCAGGAGTGCGGGCCATGTCCTGCATGAAGCATGTGGGCTTCAATGTGGCGGCAGATCCGGCCTACACGGTTTCCTACATGGGCGTGAATGGCGGTCTGGTGATTGTGGTTGCAGACGATCCAGGGCTTTACAGCTCGCAGAATGAACAGGATACCCGTATGGTTGCCCGCGCGGCTCAGTTGCCGGTGTTAGAGCCGTCGGACAGCTTTGAGGCAAAGGAATTCATGAAGCAGGCATTTGAACTAAGTGAACAGTTTGACCGCCCCTTCGTGTTCCGCACGACTACAAGGCTTGCCCATTCCCAGGGGGTTGTAGAGCTTGAGGAGCGGGAAGAAGTAAAGGATAAGCCTTATGAGAAGGATGTCAGAAGAACGGTTATGATGCCGGCAAATGCCAAGCTGCGCCATATAGAGATTGAAAAGCGTAATTTAGAGCTTATGGAGGCGGCGAATACGCTTTCTGTCAACCGAGTAGAGATGAACGATACGAAGATTGGAGTCATTACCAGCGGGATTCCCTATCAGTATGTCAAGGAGGCCCTGCCAGAAGCCTCTGTGTTAAAGCTTGGGATGGTGAACCCTCTTCCAAGGAGGTTAATTGAGGATTTTGCGGCGAAGGTGGAGAAGCTGTATATTATTGAAGAACTGGACCCAGTTATTGAGGAGCAGGTGAAGTCCTGGGGGATCAAAGCTACTGGAAAAGAAATTTTTACCGTACAGGGGGAGTACAGCGCCAATATGATACGCAGGGCGGTTCTTGGAGAGAAGCTGGAGATTAGGACGCCTGCAAAGGCGCCGGTCAGACCGCCGATTCTCTGTCCAGGATGTCCCCACAGGAGTGTCTATTATGTGGTGAAGAAGCTGGGACTTCATGTTGCGGGAGATATCGGCTGCTATACACTGGGAGCCGTTGCGCCCTTAAGCGCGGTTGATACGACCATCTGTATGGGCGCCAGCATATCAAGCCTTCACGGTATGGAGAAGGCCAAGGGAAAGGAATACATAAAGAACTGGGTAGCGGCAATCGGTGATTCTACATTTCTCCATACAGGTGTGAATTCGCTGATGAATATGGTATACAACAAAGCCACAGGAACGGTGTTGATTCTGGATAATTCTACCACAGGCATGACGGGACACCAGGACCATGCAGCTACTGGAAAGACTTTGCAGGGCGACCCCGCCTATGCCATTGATATTTCGGCTCTTTGTCGGGCGATCGGCGTGAAGAATGTGACAGAGGTGAATGCATTTGACCTTACGGCTCTGGAAAAGGCGCTCAAAGAAGAAGTGGAAAGGGACGAGGTATCTGTGATTATCACCAAGACTCCCTGCGTGCTGCTTAGCAAAGAAAAGAAGCCTTTATATACGGCGTTGGAGGACAAATGCAGGAAATGCGGCATGTGCATGAAGCCGGGCTGTCCTGCCATGACAAGGAGAGAGAATGGGACGATTCGGATTGACGATACTATGTGTACAGGCTGCGGGCTTTGCAAAGATTTGTGTAAGTTTGACGCAATCGAATTAGTAAAGGCAGGTGACGAATAATGGCGACAAAAAATATTATGATTGTGGGCGTGGGAGGACAGGGAACCCTTCTGACCAGCAGAATATTGGGCGGCCTTGCTACTGCCGGAGGATATGATGTGAAGCTGTCAGAGGTACACGGAATGGCGCAGAGAGGCGGAAGCGTGGTAACCTTTGTCCGTTATGGTAAGAAGGTTTCTGAGCCGATTGTGGAGGAAGGGCAGGCAGATGTGCTGATTGCTTTTGAGAGGCTTGAGGCCCTCAGGTATGCACATTTCCTTAAGAAAGACGGCGCCCTGATTGTGAATGACTGGAGAATCGACCCGATTCCTGTAGTGATTGGAGCAGAGGAGTATCCGGAAGGGATTATCGAGACCTTGAAGAAGGATTATAAGGTCTATACTGTAAATGCTACCGAGGAATCAAAGAAGCTTGGCAATCCCAAGGTATTTAACCTGGTTGTACTGGGGATTGCTGCCCAGCATATGGATTTTTCCAAGGAAGAATGGTATCAGGTGATTGAGAACACCGTGCCGCCGAAAACCATAGAGATTAACAGGCAGGCGTTTGAGGTGGGATACAATCTTGTATCCGAATAATATATATTTGGAGGTGGTAGTTTGTATAGGAAAATTTACAGGTTGGCATTCAGGAATGAATAGAATTCAGAATAGGAGTATGAGAAAATGGCAGGAGTATCAATAGAGAACTGGAAAGAAACCATCAGAGATCCAAAGATTGAGTGTATGAGCAGGGATGAGATGAATGCCCTCCAGAGTGAGCGTTTGGTAAAGCAGGTGAAGAATGTCTACGAAAATGTGGAATTCTACCGTAAGAAGATGGATGCTCTGGGCGTAGAGCCTGGAGACATCAAGGGGATTGAGGATATCTGCAAACTCCCCTTCACCACCAAGGAGGATTTGAGGGATAACTACCCCTTTGGGCTATTGGCGGTTCCTAAGGAGAAGATTGCCCGTGTACAGGGCACCTCTGGAACTACCGGCAAACTGACCCTTGCTTCTTACACCCAGAAGGACGTGGACGTATGGGGCGAGTGCGTTGCCAGAGGTTTGGTGATGGCAGGACTGACCGCAGCAGACCGTATCCATGTGTGTTACGGTTATGGTCTGTTTACGGGAGGAATGGGTCTGGATTTGGGCGCGCAGGCATTGGGCGCCATGGCAATCCCTATGTCCTCAGGCAATACGAAGCGTCAGTTGATGTGTATGGAGGATTTCGGCGCTACTGCATTCGCATGTACCCCGTCTTATGCTATGTATCTGGCAGAGGCGGCACAGGAGGCAGGAGTTGTTGACCGTCTTAAGATTAAGGCAAGTATCAACGGGGCAGAGCCTTGGACAGACGAGATGCGCAAGAAGATTGAGAGCATTTTCCATATCAACAGCTTCGATATCTATGGATTGTGTGAGATTACAGGCCCAGGAGTTGCCATGGACTGTATCCATCACAAGGGACTGCATGTGTATGAGGACTACTTCTATCCAGAGGTACTTAATCCGGCAGACCAGTCCTCGTGTGCGGATGGCGAGACGGGTGAGCTTGTGTTCACCACTCTTGCCAAAGAGGGAATGCCTCTCCTGCGTTACCGGACCAAAGACCTTACCAGTATTGACCACAGCACATGCGAGTGTGGACGAACCTTGCCGAGAATCCAGAAATTTACCGGACGTACAGACGACATGAAGGTAATTCGTGGCGTCAACGTATTCCCGACTCAGGTTGAGACTGCCCTTCTTTCTATGGGCGGCGGCGTTGCACCTCACTATATGCTTATCGTTGACAGGGAGAACAACCTGGATGTTTTAACCGTTATGGTAGAAGTGGATGAGAAATATTTCTCCGACGAGATTCGGAAGCTGGACGCATTGAAGAACAAAGTAGGCGCCGTATTGAAACAGGCTCTCGGCGTATCCGTAAGAGTAAAGCTTGTCGAGCCTAAGACCATCCAGCGAAGCGAAGGCAAGGCAAAACGTGTCATCGACAACAGAGAGTTGTAAGAGGAGGGAAATACCATGGGTGTAAGTAATACAATTCAGCAATTATCAGTTTTTTTGGAAAACAGGGAAGGCCGCCTCGACGACGTGCTGAAGGTTCTGGCGCAGAAGGACGTAAATATCGTGGCTTTAAGCCTTGCGGATACTTCCGACTATGGAATGTTGCGTATGATCGTTTCCGACCCTCACAAGGGCCGTGCAGCGCTTAAGGAGGCAGGAATCACCGCTATGCTCACAGACGTGGTAGCATTACGCGTCCCCCATGCCACAGGCTCGTTAAGCAAAGCCATGCACCAGATCGTAGAAGGCGAGGTCAACGTAGAATACATGTATGCTTTTGCGAACGGAAGCGACGCGGCGGCAGTCCTCAAAAGCGACGACCCCGCCCGCGTAATTGACATCCTGAAGGGCAGCGGCTTCGACGTGTACAGCGCTGACGAGGCATACCGCGCGAACCAATAAAGTAAATTTATATATATTGGGGCAGTCGCATTAAGCATTACCCAATCTCCCCAAAAACCTATATACAGCCATAACATAACACAAGTAATGAAATATGAATCAAAAAATACAGGAATGAAGTTTTTGCGAGTAAACAGCCTAGAAGGGAGACCGGACCCGCCCCCCTTCTCGGCGTCCCTCTACGACAAAAATCAATACCGCAGCAATCCACTTGAAAATGGATGAAGCGGAGTGTATAATAAGGAAGAATTAATCAAACAAAGGAGGACAAAACGATCATGTTAGATAAAAAAGTAGTAGAATTATTGAATCAGCAGGTAAACAAGGAATTTTATTCCGCATATCTGTACCTGGATTTTTCCAATTTTTATTTTGACCACGGTTTAGACGGCTTCGGCAACTGGTATAAGATCCAGGCCCAGGAGGAGCGGGATCATGCAATGCTTTTCATCCAGTATCTCCAGAACAACGGTGAGAAGGTAGAGCTAGAAGCAATCGACAAGCCGGCGATTGCATTAGAGAGCGCCAAGTCTGTTCTTTCGGAAGGCTTAAAGCACGAGCAGTATGTAACCAGCCTTATTCATGCAATCTATGATGCGGCATATTCTGTAAAAGATTTCCGTACCATGCAGTTCTTAGACTGGTTCGTAAAAGAGCAGGGTGAGGAGGAGACCAACGCGGATAATCTGGTGAAGAGGTTTGAGTTGTTCGGAGATGATCCGAAGAGCCTGTACATGCTGGACAATGAGCTTGGGGCACGTACATATTCCGCACCGTCCCTGGTACTTTAGTCATGAACCGCAAGAAAATAATCTGCTCATGCCGCAATGTGACGAAGGGCGACATTGCGGACGCTGTAAAAGACGGCGCCGATTCCTTCAAAGAGGTAAAGAAGCAGACGAAGGTTGGTAAGGGCTGCGGCAAATGCAAGAAAAAGGCGAAGAAGCTGACAAAGAAGCTATTGAAGGAAAGAGTAGAATGAGTGTGGAGATAAAGAAAACGGCTTTGGAGATGTTAAGAGTCTCTGAAGCAGTCTACGTTTTAATGTCTGGCTGTACGCGTCTGCCCTACGTGGAATGTGACTCTGAGACCTACGACGACCAGATTTTGCTGTTTTATGGGGTGGATGACGCCAAGAGACGGGCGAAGGAGCTGCTTGAGGAGAAAATCTTAGTGCAGGTCATCAAGGTCGAGCAAAAGAGTTTTCTTCCTTTTTACACCAGTCTGTATCCCATGGGTGTGAACTGTATCGTGGTAAATGACAAGATGCCGGACCGGACGGCAGTTCAGTTAAATGAGCTGATTACGCGAAACCGTCCTGAGAAACTGCCTGAAGGTCAGGTATGGGTGGAGAATCCAGAGTTACATCTAACGGCAATCTATTTTATGCAGGGACTCCATAAGAATCAGGGGAAGGCCATGACGGAAGAACTGACGTCAATTTATGAGGAAATGCTGGCACACTTTGGGAGAGGTAAATATATCTTTGCAGTTCGGGCAGACAAAGGAATTCCGGCCCTAAAAGGAAAGGATGGTAAGCTGTACCAGCCATTGTTCACAGATTTCCAGGAATTTCAGAAGTTTAACGGACCAAATAAGCTCCGTGCTATGGTGGTAGAGGCAGATAAACTTGCGAATCTTCTGCCGGCAGAAAGCGAAGGCGTTGTGCTTAATCCCTTGGGAGTAAACGTCCAGTTTAAGATACGAAAAAGACCAGATAACTGAGAGTTATCTGGTCTTTTCATAATCTCAATTTCATGTATTGCTTTTAAATATCTAAATCATAGTGCTATTTAATATATAAAAGGTACATTAATTACGATTATAAGAATTACATTGCATTACATTAATTAGATCTTTGTTACATTGACAGCCTGAGGACCTTTGGAGCCCTCTGTTACATCGTACTCAACGTTCTGTCCCTCGTCTAAAGACTTGAAACCTTCCATGTTCAGCCCTGAATAGTGCACGAACACATCATTGCCGGTTTCATCAGAAATGAAACCGTAACCCTTTTGGTTGTTGAACCATTTCACTGTACCTTTCATGACAATACCTCCAAACTTAAAGTTATTTAGAAACTCCGCATCTATAAAATAAATCTATAGATAACTGTCTAATAGACTAGCATATATTTATAAAAGCGTCAAGAGATTTGGTAACATTTTTTATATTTTTTACTATAAAACCGTAGGTGTGGAGGCATCATTTTACTTGACGAAATGGCCGTAAAAGTGTAAAGTATAGGGTATCGGATGATTAATGAGATAACAGAGGACAAGAGCATGATCACATTGACGGGGAAAAAGGTATCGGAAGGAATCGCCATGGGCAAACTTTCCTTTTATAAACGAGATTCTAAGGAGATCCGGAGAATCTATGTAAAAGATGTTGAGAAGGAAGTGCAGCGTTTCCAGAAGGCACGTCAAAAGGCGCTGCAGGAATTGAAAGAGTTATATGAGACGGCGTCAAAAGAGGTGGGAGAGGCGAACGCTGCAATCTTCGAGATGCAGGAGATGGTACTGGAGGATCAGGATCTGGTTGACAAGGTGACAGGCATCATTGTTGAGCAGAAGCTGAATGCAGAGTACGCCATTCAGAATGCGGCGGAGTATCTTATGGCGACGGCGGTTGAGAATGATAAGGGTTATATACAGGGGCATGATGCGGATGTCAAGGATGTGACAAATCGACTTTTGCATACCCTTGCCAGAGGATGGAAAGATAAGATGCTGATGGATGAGCCTTTTGTGCTGGCGGCAGGAGAGCTATATCCAAGTGAAGCGGTCCAGCTTGACAAGACGAAGGTTCTGGGTTTTGTCACCAGGTATGGAACCATCAACTCCCACACAGCGGTGCTTGCCCGAACAAAGGGCATACCGTCAGTAATCGGGCTGGGAGAGGCTTTGAAGAAGGACTACGAGGGGAAGACAATTATCGTAGACGGATTTGAGGGAAAGGTTTATATTGAACCAGACTACACGACGATTACGAAGATGCGCCAGAAGCAGGATGCCAACCATACCCAGGCCCAGAATCTTGAGCGTCTTAAGGGGAAGGAGAATATTACCCAGAGCGGTCAGAAGATTGATGTCTGTGCGAATATTGGGACACGGGAGGATATCGAGAACGTGCTACGTTGTGACGCAGGAGGGATTGGTCTGTTTCGGAGTGAGTTTCTCTATATGGAGAGCGGTTCTAAGCCGCCCACAGAGGAGTATCAGTTTCAGGTGTACAAGCTGGCGGCTGAGTCTATGGGGATTAAGAAGGTGGTTATTCGTACCGCAGACTTAGGAGGAGATAAGATGGCAGAGTGTCTGGACTTGGGGATGGACCCTAATCCAGCCATCGGTTATCGGGGGATTCGTGTATCTCTTGACAAGGAGGAGGTGTTCAAGACACAGCTTCGTGCGATACTGCGGGCCTCTGCTTTCGGGAATCTTTCCATAATGTTTCCTATGATTACGTCCATTGAGGAAGTGAAGCTGGCGAAGCTGATGCTTGAGAAGGCAAAGAAGGAATTGAAGAAGGAGAAGACTGCCTTTGATTCGGATATACCGGTAGGAGTTATGATTGAGACGCCGGCAGCGGTTATGATTAGCGGCGAGCTTGCCAGAGAGGTTGATTTTTTCAGCATCGGCACCAATGATCTGCTGCAGTTGACCCTTGGAATGGACCGGCAGAACGAGAGGCTTGAACGGTATTTTAATCCCCACCATTCAGCTCTCCTTAAGATGATTCGGATTATCACGAATAATGTACATCTTGAAGAGAAGCATATCAGCATATGCGGCGATATGGCGGCGGATTTGGAGATGACCGAGTATTTGATACAGATTGGAATCGACGAGCTTTCGGTAGCGCCTAACCAGGTGCTTGCCCTTCGCAAGAAGATAAGAGAGATTCAATAGTATAAGGATTGTACCTTGGAGGGAATATGGAATATATTCCCTCCATTTTTGTGCAAATATATAGGCTATAATAGAAGGGGCTACCGCACTGGTGAGAAATTTGCGGCAGCCCTCTTTAATTAAAATATTAATTTTACAAAATAATTTTACAAAATATATTGACAAAAATATATTGTAAATATATAATCAGAAATAAGATAAGAAAGTCAGAAGATTAAGAGTGAAAGGGGGGAAATATGAGATAAATTTATGAGCTTTTTAAAATGAGCTGTAGAGAGGAGAGGATAGAAGGAATATGGACACAATGAAATTTTACATACTGGATAATGGGTGGGAGACGCTGGATAAATCTTATTTTATCGCAGGAGCCAATGCGGCGACAGCATCAGACAGAAATCCTGTGAATGAATGGATTGACATTCCCATTCAAGCATATTTAATCACCAGTGAATATGGAAATATTCTGTTTGATACGGGATGCGATGTAGATTGGAAGAAAAACTGGCCAGAGTTTATTCCAGAGCAGAGCCCATACTTTGTCACAGAAGAACAGTATTTGCTGAATCGCTTAGGGCAGTTGGGATTAGAGGCAAAGGATATAGACTATGTGATTATTTCACATTTACATGTAGACCATGCCGGCAATTTATATCATTTTACGGATTCCCAGATTTTTGTCAATGAAAATGAACTGGTTCAGACATTAAAAGGTTATGCAACCAATCGGGATTTGGATGTGCATGTACCTTCTGATATCAAAAGGTTTATAGATGCAGGCTTGAACTGGAAGACGTTGGGGGATGAGGTAGCGGAATATGAATTGATACCAGGGGTAACAATTCTGAACTGGGGGTCAGGACATTCCTTCGGGATGCTTGGAATGAAAGTAGAGCTAAAAAATACGGGGAATCTGCTGGTGGCTGCGGACGCGCTCTACTGCAGAGAGAATATTGAGCCGGAGATTAAGGTGCCGGGCATCTTATATGATTCTCTGGGATATAAGCGCACCGCGAAGAAGATTGTAGAGTATGCCCGCGAAACAGAATCAAAGATTCTTTTTGGACATGATATGGAGCAATTTAAAGCATTGAAGAAATCAACAGAAGGATATTACGATTAGGAGGAAAAGCTATGAAAAAGAAAATGATAAGTTCAGCAATCGCAATGTTACTGTGTCTTAGCCTTGCAGCGGGCTGCAGCATGGATTCGACGGTGCAAAAAGATGATAAAAAAGAAGAAAAGACAAAAAAGGAAGATTTGTCGGAGATTAATATTGGTGCAAGCGTAATGTCTTTGCAGCATGAATTTATGGCAAACCTGGTTGTGGGTTATAAGGAGTTTAAGGAGCAGACAGGAGTAAATATTATCATCACTGACGGGGGCAATATGGAGCCGGACAAACAGGTTACCAACGTAGAGAATTATATTTCCCAGAATGTAGACGGTATCTTGTGTCAGTGCATTTCCGTTGAAACGATGAAGGACACGTTAAAACATGCCATGGATAAAGATATTCCGGTGGGCATCTATCCATATGATACCACCGTGGGCGCCACCACGTATTTTGGATATAATGAGTACGAGTGGGGCGAGAAGCTGGGGGAGACAGCGTCTGCTTGGATTAAGGACAAGCTTGATGGAAAGGCGAAAATTTTAAGTGTAACCACATCTTTGGAGGAAAGCGCGGTTGAGCGCTGTAAGGGATGGACAGAAAAGATTAACGATACCTGCGGAGAAGATAACCTTACCTGGAATACCGTGGAGGCTACAAGCGCGTCGGATGCCATTGACTCTGTAGAATCTGCACTGCAGGCGAATCCGGACACGGATGTTGTATTGGTATATAATGATGAGCTTGGAATCGGGGCCTATGAGGCAATCAAACAGTCAGGACTAGACACAACAAACATGTTTTTAGGCTCCTGCGACGGTACGGATACGGTGTTGGATTATGTTGAGAGTGACAGTGTATACCGCTGTACTGTGGGAAATGATAAATTTGTCTCTGAAATTGGGTTTTATTGGGTAGAAAATATGGTGAAGATTGTTCTGGGTATGGAATATGACGATCCGTTTCCTATTGAAACCACAGCTATTACTGTTGACAATGTAAAAGAATACAGGTCAAGAGAACCGAAGTATGAATTATCACCAGAGATTGCGGAGTATGTAAAAGAGTAATTGGGAAAGGAAGCTGCTATGGATAAGGAATCTATGCTGGGTATAGAAAATCTGACAAAAAGTTATTCCGGAACCATTGTCTTAAACAGAGTCAGCATGGAAATCAAAAAAGGGGAAATCCATGCCCTAATCGGAGAAAACGGCGCCGGAAAATCAACGCTTTGCAAGATGATTGCAGGCGCCGTGGAGCCGACGGAGGGGACCATCGTAATTCGGGGAACCGCCTATAACAGACTTACCCCAAAGAAAGCCAAGGAGGAAGGGGTGACGATGGTATATCAGGAATTTAACCTGATATCAGAGATGACGGTTTACGAGAATCTTTTTGTGGGAAAAGAGATCAGAAAAGGAATCTTTACGGATAAGAACAAGATGATGGAGATGAGCAGGAATATCTTTCACGAGATGGGAGTTGACATTGATTGTACAGAAAAAATTAAGGATATTTCGGTGGCTTACTGCCAGTTGGTTGAGATTGCAAAAGCCCTTTTGGAGGACAGCAGGCTACTGATTTTAGACGAGCCTACTGCTCCGCTTACGACGAAAGAGATTGAGCTCCTTTTTCGGGTATTGGGCAAGCTAAAGGACAGGGGAATCTCCATGATTTATATTTCCCACCGCCTTGAAGAAATTTTTCAAATCTGTGACAGAATTACTGTTTTAAGGGACGGAAATTACATCGCGTCTTTGGACACCAAAGGGACGACCAAGGAAGAATTAATCAGATTAATGATTGGACGGGAATTGTCTCAGGAGTTTCCCAAGAGGCTTTTGGAGGCGGAGTGTGACGGTACAAAGACAGTTTTAAAAGTAGAAGGCTTAACAAACGGCAAGCTTAAAAACGTAAGCTTTGAACTTAAGCAGGGTGAGATACTTGGAATTGCCGGATTAGTGGGGGCAGGAAGAACAGAGACAGCCAGGGCAATCTTTGGCGCAGACACCATCACTGAGGGAGAGATATATATAAAAGGTAAAAAGGTTAAGGTGAAGTCCCCCCTTCAGGCAATCAGGCATGGAATTGGATTGATACCAGAGGATAGAAAAAGGCAGGGGGTTATGCTTTGGCAGTCGGTTTCTGATAATATTTCTTTGGTGGTGATTCAAGAGCTTGCCGGTCGGCTTCTGGTAAACAATAAGAAAGAAAAGGCGCTGCTTGACAAAGAGATTAACATGCTCAATATTAAGCTTCAGTCTGTAAAGCAGCCGGTGGAAAGCCTGTCAGGAGGAAACCAGCAGAAGGTAGTGCTGGCAAAATGGCTGGCTACAAAGTGTGACATTTTGATTTTTGACGAGCCCACCAGAGGAATTGACGTTGGTGCGAAAAAAGAGATTTACGACTTTTTGTTTCGGTTAAAAAAAGAAGGAAAAAGCGTGATTCTGATTTCTTCGGAGATGTCGGAGATACTGAACTTAAGCGACCGCATTCTGGTAATGTATGAAGGAAGAATGACGGGAGAGCTTGGATATAAAGATGCGACTCAGGAACTTGTATTGCGTAAAGCCTCCGGTATGTGATGTAAAGGAGAAAATATATGAAGAAAGAGAAGTCATTTAGTTTTATAGAATTTTACGAAAAGTTTGGCATTATATTTATACTGGTGATAGAATTCATTATTTTTTCATTGGCGAGCGCTAATTTTTTGACCATTGATAATCTGTTCCTGGTAGGGCGTCAGGTGTCGTTTACTGGAATTGCCGCGGTTGGAATGACTATGGTATTGCTCATGGGGGAGATTGATATCTCTGTAGGCTCAATCCTTGCCTTTACCGGCTGTCTGAGCGCAGAGCTGGTTGTCAGATATCATATGCCTTTGGCGGTGGTATTTGTGATTATTATTGGGGTATCCGCAGTCTTTGGCCTGGTCTCCGGAACGCTGACAACCGTATTCAAGATTCCTTCATTAATCTGTACCCTAGCTATGCAAATCATTATAAAAGGGTTTACCTACCTGATGACAGGGGGAAGCTCAATCAGTGGATTGACGGATAGTTATAAATTTCTTGGCCAGGGCTTTATATTAGGAATTATTCCATTTCCTTTGATAATTATGGTGATCGCGTTTATCTGCGGATATATTGTACTGAATAAGACCTATATAGGCAGGCGTATCTATGCGGTAGGAGGCAATAAAGAGGCAGCCAGGCTGTCGGGGATTAAGACCAATAAGTATGTAATCAGCACATTTGTGATGTCGGCGGTGACGGCGGGAATCGCGGGAATCCTTATGATGGCGAGGCTGGGAACAGGGCAGCCCTCCATTGGCTCAGATTTTGCCATGGACGTACTGACAGCCACAGTTCTTGGAGGCGTCATCCTTCAGGGAGGCAAAGGGTTCGTGATGAATGTAATGATTGGCTCGTTCATTATCGGTATACTTTCAAACGGACTGGTTATGTGCGGCGTACTGGAATACTGGCAATGGATTATCAAGGGAGTCGTATTTTTGTTTGCTGTGGCAATGAGTAATCTTAACTTAATCAGCAAAAAGGGTTAGTTTAAGCCAATTATAACACAGGCCGGATTCTATGTGGAATCTGGTCTGTTTTTTGTTGACAGTATGTTAAGAAAAAGGTATGATGCTATTATAGAAAGTGATTTTGTAAAATATATAAAAGATATAAGGAGAAAGAGACCTGACAGGCTCGATGGGTATGGATCATAGCGGACAGAATTTGTTTGATACAAAAAGAGTGAACAGAGCAAGAATATATAATTTGATACGGGAAAAGGGGAACGTGTCCAGAAAGGAATTGGCGTATACCCTTCAGTTAAGCCTTCCTACCGTGAATCAGAATTTATCAGAGCTTATGGAGGACGGTTATATAAGGGAATCCGGCTTGGTGGGGAAGACGGTTGGCAGACGTGCCACCGTGTATTCGATTTGCGAAGATGTAAGGGTTGCTATTGGCATTGATATCACGAAAAACCACATAATCATTGTATGTGTCAATCTAAACGGCCAGGCTATATACAGGAAAAAAGTTCGACGTCTTTTTGAGCGTAGCAGCCAATATTCTAAGTATTTGTCAGAATTAGTGGATGAGACTGTGGAATGTTTAAAGCTTAAGGAGGAACAGGTTGCAGGAGTGGGAATCGCGGTGCCGGGGTTGATTACCTTAGAGGGAGATAAGATCTTCTACGGAAAGAGCCTGAATTTTACTGGTATGACCTGTAAGGAATTGGCAGGCTTTATTCCATATGAGGCTGAGCTTTACAATGACGCTGATGCGGCGGGGTACGCGGAGGCTCATATTGGGAATGTGATACCGGATTCTTTTTACGTCAGCCTGAATAACAGTGTAGGCGGCGCGATTTTAATCAATGGGCAGGTATACAGGGGGGAGAGGGCCAAAAGCGGAGAGATTGGACATATGACCCTTGAGCCGGAGGGTGAGCCTTGTTTTTGTGGGCAGAAGGGATGTCTGGATGTGTATTGTAACGCCACCGTCCTGTCAGAGCATACGGACGGTGATTTAGGCGCTTTTTTTGAGAGCTTGAACAGGGGAGATCAGGAATGTATGGATATATGGGAGAATTATTTAAGATATCTTGCCCTTGGCATTAATAATATACGGATGCTGTTTGATTGTAAGATTATATTGGGGGGATATGTGGGCGCCTATCTTGAGCCCTATCTTGAGGAATTAAAAAAGCGTGTGATTGAGAAGAATCCTTTTGAGAAGGAGAGTGATTATCTGAAAATCTGTAAGGTAAAGGGTGAGGCGTCGGCAATGGGGGCTGCGCTGCCGTTTGTACAGAAGGTGATTGATCAGATATAGAGAAAAGAAGCATGTGTTACAGTGTGCCCTTGGGCATACTTTTCTAAAAGGCTGCCGCGTGAGTTGATATGCGGCAGCCTTTTATTCTCATTTACAATGTATCTTCACGTCTGATGTATCCTGGAGTCGCAGGATCAGCGATAATCTCTTTAGCGTGGATAATCTTCGCGTGCTTGTCAACCACCTGACAGTCAATCATAACGTCATTCCCCACAAGGGCGCCCGGTAACACGACGCTGTTCTTCACTACTGCGCCTTTCTTGATGATACAGCCGCGTCCGATTACGGAATTCTCGACGGTTCCTTCAATCAGACAGCCGTTGGATACCACGGAACTCTTGACGTCTGCGGTATCAAAGTACTGTGTTGGGCAGGAATCATTGGTCCTGGTGTATACCGGCCATTCGTCGTCGAACAGACCTGTTGCCCTCTTAGTATCAATCAGCTCAATATTGGCATTGTAGAAGCTGTTAAGATCCGTGATGGATGCAAAATATCCTCTGTGGGAGATACCCCGTACATCCAACTCCTCACAGGCATTGTTGACGATATCTGCCAGTGTGTACATGGAGGATAAGGATTTCGCCTTCTTAATCAGGTCAAGGAATAAATCCTTCTTCATGATATATGTATCCATGAAAATGTTCCTATTCTTGGCATTGCCTCGGTTGGGCTCTAATGACAAGACACCCTTCTGGCGGTTCAGGTTCAAAGCGTTACAGTTCAGGAAGGACTCCCTTGCATTGTCTACACTGTGGTACAGAAGCGTAATATCTGCCTCTGATTCGATATGGTTCGCAAGCAGGGTTTTGAAATCTGCGGAGTAAACCATATAGCTGGGTGCAATTACAACATAAGGCTGATGAGAACGCTCGATGCATTCTACATTTGCAGAAAATGCAGCAATGTCCGTGTTGTAGAGGTCATTGTCACCCTTGGACTCTGAGAAGAGGATGTGCAGCCGTCCGCGCTTGGAGTTAATGTTGTAATGACGTCCAGTACCAAGATGCTCTACCAGTGAGCGAGGCTTTCTTCTAATATATACCTGGATGCGGTCAATGCCGCTGTTGCTCATATTTGAAATAGGGAAGTCAATTACACGGTATCTGCCCAGGAAAGAGAAGGCTCCAATTGGACGGTATTCTTCCATTCCCTTCACCCAGATGTGATTTCCGGAAAAATTAACGATTCCTAATGCTTTACTCATATTATTCTACCCCCTTTACACGTTTTGCCACAAGTTCGATGTGTTCGCTGTTGGCGCTTCCAACGACTGCCTCTCTGCCGATCTTCACACCGTCGGCTACGAGCGCGCGCTGTACAACGGCACCGGCTTCAACCTTGGCGCCAGGCATCAGAACACTGTCGATTACCCGTGCTCCTTCTCCAACCTCCACTCCTGTGAAAAGAACGGAATTCTTAACCTCGCCTTCGATGATACAGCCCTGGGTGATAAAAGCACGCTTAATGCTGGCTTCAGGTCCTACATAGTGAGGCAGGGTAGTAACGTCCTCTGTATAAATCTTCCATGTGGGGTCGTTTAGGTCAAGCTCATTGTTCGTGTCCAGGAGGTCCATGTTAGCTTCCCACAGAGAATCAATAGTTCCTACGTCTTTCCAGTAGCCTTTAAACTTGTATGCATACAGAGTCTTGTGGTCAGCCAGAAGCTGTGGAATAATATCCTTACCGAAATCGTGGTTAGAATCCGGATTCTTCATGTCAGCAACAAGAAGCTTGCGCAGAGGCTTCCAGGTAAAGATATAGATACCCATTGAAGCGAGATTGCTCTTTGGATGCTCAGGCTTCTCCTCAAATTCAAGGATATGGCCTTCCTCGTCTGTATTCATAATACCGAAACGGCTTGCCTCCTTAAACGGCACCTCGATTACGGCGATGGTAGCGTCAGCATTGTTGGCCTTGTGCTCAGCAAGCATCTTGGCGTAATTCATTTTGTAGATGTGGTCGCCGGAAAGGACGAGCAGGTATTCCGGAGAGTAGGTATCAATAAAGTCAATGTTCTGTGAAATCGCATCTGCGGTTCCACGGTAAACATCCAGATTGGCGTCAGCCTTCTCACGGGGCGGAAGTACATAGACACCGCTGTCCTTGGCATCCAGACCCCAGCGGCGTCCGGCTGCAACGTAACTGTTCAATAAAACGGATTCATATTGTGTCAGTACACCGATTACATCGATGCCGCTGTTGGCACAGTTGCTTAACGGGAAATCAACAATGCGGTACTTTCCACCATATGATACAGCCGGCTTCGCTACCTTATTGGTAAGGTCATGCAGTCTGGAGCCACGTCCACCGGCCAAAATCATCGCTAACATAGTATTTTGCTTCATAGTGAGTCCTCTCTTTCCATTTGTGTTACATGATATGGATATTATACAATTTTTTTCTTATTCTTTCCATATATTTGTACAAAAAAAGAAAAATTTTAATCAAAAATTGTCGGATATGCCTTTTCTTATGGATAATATTAAAGAACAACCTTACCAATATCAGATAAAAATTAGACAAATATAAGATTTTCTGAAAATAATCCTTACATTTGCAGTTTATTCGTGATATAATAAATAATAAGAAGGATTATATGTCATTGGGAATTATGTAATTTCATAGGTGTAACTCCAGACATACTGGCGTACAATCTGAAGGCAACAAGGGGGGAAGCTGCTAGGATTGTGCGCCGTTTTTTAATCTTTTCTGTTAGTATATTAATGTCAGAACAAAGAGGAGGTTGTTTATGTTCAAAATCGGTGATTATGTGGCACATTATAAGGAGGGTGTCTGTGAGGTAAAGGATATTGGGCGGCTTAATATGAGCTGTTCGGACAAGCAGAAGGAATATTATACGCTGAAGCCGCTCTATAATGCCAAAGGAACTCTGTATACACCTGTGGAGAACGAGAAGAAGCAGATCAGGGAGTTGATCTCCTGTGAGGAAGCGAAGGAGTTAATTGGAAACATGGGAAGCATTGAGACGATTGGCGTTACGGATGAAAAGAAGCGGGAGGTATATTATAAGGAAGCGCTTCTTAAGAATCAGTGCAGAGAATGGGTTTCTCTGATCAAGACGTCTTATTTGCGCAAGATGAGCCGTATTGCATCTGGAAAGAAATCCGTCAACGTAGATGAAAAATATCTGGGCATTGCAGAGAAGTTCCTGTTCGGGGAGCTGGCAGTTGCGTTAGATATGTCAAAGGAAGAAGTACGGGGGTATTTGGCGAAGTGTCTGGAAAAGTAACAGAAGATTTTATAAGGTCGATTAAAGGAATGGGGCTGCCGTGACATATCTCACAATAGATCAGGTGTATCCTGGTGTATATTGTAAGATTTATCACAGCAGCTTTCGTATTGTCTATTCAGTTAGTGGTTTTCTACAATATGGATGCGGAAGCTTTCATATTCCTCGGTTGCTGTTGGCAGCAGCAGTCCCCCGTTCATCAGGACGTCTCCTGCATATTCCTTTCCGTCAACTGTGTAAATGCTGTCTTTTTTAAGCCCCTTTAGACGCATCCAGCGTCCTGGCCCGTTGGGATGGATTTGAAGGGCTACGATGCACAGAAGGGCCTCGCTTCCGTCTGGGGCGGCAAATTCCCATCCGTGGTATGCCTCTACTGCATCCGGATTAGTGAGCCGGTAGTAATCGCCATACTGGATTAAGTCATAGTATTCTTTGAATTCCTGAATCTGAGTTTTGACGATTTCTTTTTCTTCCTCGGACATTTTATTTACGTCCAGCTCGTATCCGAAGGTGCCTGACATGGCGACGGTCGCCCGTGTGTTAAGGGGGGCAATCCTTCTGGTCTGCTCGTTGGGGCAGTGAGAGACATGTGAGCCCATGGTGCTGACAGGATAGCCAAAGGAGGTGCCGTACTGGATACTGAGCCGTTCGATGGCGTCTGTATCGTCGCTGCACCAAATCTGGGGCGTATAATAGAGCATTCCGGCGTCGAAGCGTCCGCCGCCGCCGCTGCACCCTTCAATCAGCATGTCCGGATAACGATTAATCAGCTTCTCAAGCATGTCATAAAGGCCAAGGACATAACGGTGCATTACCTCGCCTTGCCTTTCCCTTGGAAGAACTGCGCTGTAGAGGTCAGACAGGCTGCGATTTAAGTCCCATTTTAGGTATTCGATTCTGGCAGAATCAAGGACCTGGCAGATATGGGTGAAGATGTAGTCTCTCACATCCTCCCTGGAAAAGTCAAGCAAAAGCTGCTGGCGGGAACGGGTGGGAAGCTTTCCAGGAATCTGCATTGCCCATTCAGGATGTTCTCTGTAAAGGTCGCTGTCCTCGTTAATGCCCTCAGGCTCAAACCAGATTCCAAACTGTAAGCCGAGAGCGTGAATTTGATCTGAAATCTCTTTTAAGGTACATCCCAGCTTCTTTTCGTTTACGACCCAGTCGCCCAGGCCGGATACATCCAGGTCGCGTTTGCCGAACCATCCGTCGTCCATGACAAAAAGCTCTATTCCAAGCTCTGACGCGTCTTTTGCCATCTGAATCAGCTTGTCTCCGTCAAAATCAAAATATACGCCTTCCCAGTCATTTAACAGGACTGGCCGCCTTGTTGTGGTCCATTTTCCACGGCACAGGTGGTTTCTGTATGCCCTGTGGAAGATGCGTGACAGTTTGCCAAGCCCATGGTCTGAGTATGCCATGGCAGCTTCAGGAGAGTAGAAGCGTTCCTGCGGTTTGACGCAGTAACAGAAATTGTCGGGATGGATTCCCAGGAGGAATCTTGTCTGGTCATACTGGTCAAGCTCCGCGCTTCCAATGAAGTCTCCGCTGTACAGGAAGGAAAAGCCATAGCAGCTTCCATTATCCTCTGTGGTGTCATGGTTTGACAGAATCAGGAAAGGATTGTACTGGTGGCTTGAAGTTCCCCGTGTGCTGCCTACGGATTGGATTCCGTGTCTTACAGGGGTGCGCTGGCAGTTGCGCTCCTTTACATGGCGGCCATAGAAGGTGTGAAGGTCAAAGTCGCCGTAAAGGTAATCGACACATACGCTTTGGATGTTTTCCAGGTAAATGTCTTCGTTACTGTGGTTTTCAACACAGACAGCCCGTGTGATAATGTCCAGGTCTTCCATGACGCCATAGTAGAGATGGACATAGAACATGCGGCGAATATCCTCCAGAGTGATGATCAAGGTATCTGAATTCTGTGCTTCATCATAGAGCGCTGGAAGCCCAGGTAGAGAATACTTACCCGCCCTGATTTCATGTTTCAGATAACGCAGATCACAGGCAGAGGTTCCGTCCGGATAGCGGACTTTTAAGGCGCTGGAACGATAGTCGCCGCTTCCATATGCAGGAAACTCCTGTGGAAGTGCGTCCAGAGAATAAGTCCGGTCGTCTCCTGCATCATAAGGATTGCCGGAGAATCCCCTGTCTGCGTATGCAATCCGGTAGGAATAGTCGAAAGCAGAACCCTTCATACCAAACCAGGTATGGAGTAATACTCCATACCTGTCTGCTTTCATCTGGTACATACTATGGTTTGTTTGTAATGTAAATAATCTGTTTGTGCTGTCAAATAATATCGCCATAAGTTTGCCCCCATTGAAAAGTGTAGTTTGAAATTATTTTACCGCACCGTTTACGACACCGTTGATGATCTGCTTCTGGCATACCAGGTAGAAGATCAGGATTGGCAACAGCGCCAGCAGGTAAGAGGCAAATGCCAGGTTGTAGTTCGTACCGAACTGTGTCTGGAATGTCAACTGTGCTAAAGGCAATGTGTTGACTCCTGTACCGGACATAATAACAAGAGGTGTCATGACATCGTTCCAGGTTCCCAGGGCTGTCAGTACGGCAACCGTAGCGTGCATTGGCGTCATAATCGGGAAGATAATCTTCCAGTATGTAGACCATGTAGTAGCACCGTCCACAAAGGCAGCCTCCTCCAGTGCGATTGGAATGTTCTTTAAGTAGCCGGAGTAAAGCATTACGTTCATCGGCATATAGAACACAAGGTAGCATATAATAACTCCGAACCAGTTGTCAATACCCATTTGTGCAGTCTGCTTTACCAGAGGCATCATCAGGATGGCGAAAGGTACGAACATACCGCTTACGATGTAAAGGTATGACACTTTGTAGAATTTGCTCTTAGCCATACTTCTTCCGATTGCATATCCGGCAAGAGAGTGGATTAAGATGGCAAGTACTACGGTTACGACTGTAATCATAACGCTGTATCCCAGAGAGTGCCAGAAGTCTGTGACGCGCATTGCTTCTGCAAAGTTCTCAAGGCTCCAGGATTTTGGAAGGCTTAACGCTCCGGCAATGTCGTTGGTCATCTCTGATGGCTTCTTAAAAGCAATCACCAGTGCCATGTAAAGCGGGAAGATAACAGTCAGACAGCCAACAATCAAAAGGATGGTAAGCGGCCAATTAGTGGTAGCCGCAACTTTATTTTTCTGTTTCATTATAACTGTTCCTCCTTCTTTCCTGTAATAGTAAGCTGGGCTACAGAGATCGCAACGATTACGATGAAGAAGATTACCGCGTTAGCGCTCTGGAAGCCGAACTGTCCGCCGCCCATACCATTGTTGTAAATCAGGTAGGAGATGGACTCGGTACTCTGTGCAGGACCACCCTTGGTCAACGCCATGATCTGGTCGAATACCATCAGGAAGTCTTTCATACTTAATACCATGTTAATGCTGAAGAATGGGATGATCAGCGGGAAAGTCAGGGACTTAAAGCTTAACCATCCGGTAGCGCCGTCGATGGCGCCTGCCTCATATACATCCTCTGGAACGGTCTGCAGACCGGAGATATAGATGAGAGTGGTCTGTGCAATAGACTGCCATGCAGCGACGATTACGATAGCAATCCATGCGGTCTTGGTGTTGGAAAGCATACTTCCGGTTCCTGTCAGTGCAGGCAGGATGTAGGTGAAAATGTATCCGAAGATATAACCTACAACCAGTCCGCCAAGGATTCTCGGAACAAAATACATACCCCTCAATGCGCTCTTGGCCTTAATCTTACCATTTAATCCCAATGCAAGGAGCAGAGCGATTACATTGGTCAGGACAGTTGCCAAAATTGCGAATTTGAAGGTAAAGAGATAGGATTTCCCTACACGGGCGTCCGTAAATAAATCGGCATAGTTACGCATGCCTACCCAGTCGTAGCTTCCGAAGCCTTTGAAGTTCGTGAAGCTGTAGATCAGGCCCTTGATCAGTGGCAGAGTGTTGAAGCAGAAGAACAATGCCAGGATCGGAACTGTAATTAATAAAAAGGTTTGGTTTCTGCTTAATTTTTTATTCATTATTCATTCCCTCCCTTTTCCTCGTATTCCTGTACTTTGCGGATGATGTCACGGTTGTAACGTATCCAGTCTGTGTCGAACTTGTTCAGGAACTTCTCTACGTCGCCGTCTAATAAGAAGGTCTGGATCTGGGCGTCCACACTCATCTCTGCCGGATAGTAGTGATCCTGGTAGTCAACCATCTTGCCTTCATTGATGTAGTCAACCATGCCGTCAAGAGCCGGTGAAAGCTCGAATTCTGTGTCTTTACAAGGAACGGCATTCTGATCGTCTAAGTATGTCTGGATGGTAGAGTCCTCTAACATGAACTCAAGTACCTCATAGGCAGCCTCCTTGTTCTTACATTGATTTGTAACGCAGAACTGAAGGTCAACACCAGAGTTCAGGACGTTATCATCTGCGTTGTCGCATCCCGGCATAACGAAGGAATCGATATCCATATCTGGATTTACAGACTGGATCTGCGGAACAGCGTAGCTTCCGATACAGTACATTGCGGATTCACCGTTTGCAAATGCAGTACATGCGTCATTGTAGTTGTACGCAAACGGATCGTCCTGTGCATGGTCAAGAAGTTCAAGCATCTTCTCGGCAACTTCCGGGTACTCGTCGATAAACTTCGTTTCGCCTTTGTTTACCTGACGGCAGACATCTGCAGGAGCCAGGTCACAGGCAAGTGCGTTCCATGGCGCCAGACATGTCCATACGTCTTTGTAACCAAAGTATAAAGGCTGCTGTCCGGAAGCCTTTATCTCGTCGCACAGATCCATGAATTCCTGCCATGTGGTTGGAACTTCCCACTTGTTTTTCTTGAACATCTCTCTGTTATAGAGTACGCCTGCGGCATTTGCCACGTAAGGAACAGCGTATACGCCGTCCATCGGAACGAATTCCAGGTTCTTGTCGATGTCCAGGTAGGCCTGTTTGATCAGGGAAAGTCCTTCAAAATCTGAAATATCCATCAGTATCTGGGCGTCAAGGAAGTTTGAATAGTTGACGTCACCGCCGATTCCGATGATGTCCGGAGCATCCTCCTTGATCAAACGTGTTTTCAGTACAGTCATGGCATCGTTGGGGGACTCGATCTTCAACACGATATCATCATGTGTCGCATTGAATTCGGCCTCCATCTTCTCGAAAGCCTTAACAGCCTCCGGCTTGTACTGAAGCATGGTGATATGGGTTTTTCCGTCAGAGCTGCCTTCGGAGCTGCAGCCACTAGCTGAAAAAGCGGTCCCAATCAGCATTGCTGCCACAAGTGTTGTGGCAATTACTCTCTTTTTCATTCCACACCTCTCCTTTTTCCTTCATGCTTTCGTTAAGTTGCATGAATTTTTATGTATTTACTGGTAAAATGATAGCAGTTTGCTATGCAAAGGTAAATGTTTAGATGAGGCGGGATTTTATCATAATGCGAGATAATGAAGAAAATGTTGAAGTATAGACGTATTATGGTATATAATATTAAAAATAAATGAATTTTCGTGATTTTTTATAAAAAAAGGGGGTGAGTTTTGAGCAATATCACGAAAATCCAGGAAACTATCAGAAAGGCGGGGAAACGCAAAATGACGAATCATTTGTTTTCTGTGTTTCAGGACGAGCGTTTTATGGACCTGACAATATACCAATATGGGTATGAGAAGTGTGAACCACTACATTCTTTTGGACCTTACGTGCGGAACAATTATCTGTTCCATTATGTAATCTCAGGAAAGGGATGTCTGCATGCCAACGACGAGAGGGGGGAGGCGGTTCCCCATAATATCGAGGCGGGAAATGGATTTCTTATCGAGCCAGGACATGTCACTACCTACTTTGCGGACAATGACCAGCCATGGGAGTATGTATGGGTGGAATTCGGCGGGCTTCGGGCCAAGGAGTGCGTAGAGCTTGCGGGGCTGTCACACAAGTCGCCTGTGTATCGTCTGGCGTCTCCAGAGTATGGGGAGACCCTTCAGGAGAGGATGCTCACCATTGTGAAAAGCCAGAACGCCTCCAATATGGAGATGATTGGGCATCTTTATTTATTTTTGGACTGCCTGATTAAGTACTCTGCGTCTAAGAAGCAGCTTCAGGGCGGGAAGCTCAGCGAGTTCTATGCAAGGGAGGCTGTGGTGTATATTGAGCATAACTATGACCAGGATATTACAGTGGAGGATATTGCAAAAAAATGTCAGTTAGACCGCAGCTATTTCGGAAAGGTATTCAAGAAGGTGGTAGGGCAGTCGCCCCAGGAGTTCTTAATCCGTTACCGGATGACCAAGGCGGCGGATGCTCTGATTATCAGCGACGATTCGGTCGGCGATATTGGGCTGTCTGTGGGTTATCCCAACCTTTTGCATTTTTCCAGGGCATTTAAGGGGGTATATGGGGTGTCGCCGCGGGAGTACAGGCAGAAGAACAAGATTATAGACAGGTAATTTTGTAATATTATATTTCTTTTATGATAAAAAACTCTTGAAAAACGGCAGTTAATATGTTTATAATATTGCCAAATAAATGTGTTACGCAAAACCTAATAATACAAATTAAGGAGTGGGAAGCTTTATGGATTTGTCGATCTATCGATGCGGGTATGAAAAACGATGTCCGCTACAGATCAAGCAGTATGAATCTGGCGGTCATTATCTTTTTTGTTACATCATTTCAGGCAGAGGCGTTTTGCGAATAGAAAAAGAACCATCTTGCCTTCACGCGCTGTCTGAAAAGACTGGGTTTTTAATCGGACCGGAGGAGAACAGCGAAGTGTCTCCGGATGGGGAGTGGGAATATGTGTGGGTGGAATTTGGAGGGCTGAGGGCTGAAGAGTATGTGAGTATGTCCGGCTTGTCCTCTGACCAGCCGGTATATTTTCCCGAAGATCCAAGAGGAGGAGATGAGCTTTTTTCCAGTATGATGGAGTTGGTAAGAAGCGAGGAGGAATGCCCCCTTCGGACGACGGGATATCTCTATCTTTTTATGGACAGCCTGATTCGGACGTCTAAGTTTCGGCGGCAGGCGACAGAAGGCCGCACCAGCGAGGAGTATGTGGAGGGTGCGGTTCGGTACATTAAACAAAACTATTTCCGGCACATATCAGTAGAAGAATTGGCAAGACAGTGCTGGCTGGATCGAAGTTATTTTGGCAAGGTTTTTAAATCAATTACAGGGCAGTCCCCTCAGAGATTTCTAATCAGCTTCCGCATGGAGAGGGCTGCGGCAGAGCTTACGGCGAGTAATGCGCCGATTGGCGATGTGGGTGCGTCTGTGGGTTATCCAAACCTGCTGCATTTTTCCAGAGCGTTTAAGGGTGTTTACGGAATGTCCCCCAGGGAATACCGGCAGCAGTATAAGAAGCAGACGCGCAGGGAAGCAATTCAATAAAAAGCAATTCAGCAATACCATTCAGTAATAAAGTTTCAATAATAGTAATTGAGTAAAGCGATTTAGGCATTGACTTTTTTTCTTGGATTATGTATCATGTACTTTAATGAGTAAAAGCATTAAAGCGCGAGAAAGGGGTTTTCCAATGCCAATTACAGATATTTTGGAGAAAAACTGCCGTCTGTACGGAGAGGATGTTTGTCTGGTGGAGATTAATCCGGAGATGCCGGAGACCAGACGTGTGACATGGAAGGAGTACGAGCTGATTGAGCCTGTGCGTGCCTCTTATTACAGGCGGGAGATTACATGGAATGTTTTTAACGAGAAATCAAACCGTTTTGCCAACCTTCTTTTGGAACGGGGGATTAAGAAGGGAGATAAGGTGGCAATCCTGCTGATGAACTGTCTGGAGTGGCTTCCCATCTATTTCGGGATTTTGAAGACAGGTGCTCTTGCGGTGCCCCTTAACTTCCGGTATTCGGCGGAGGAAATTCAGTACTGCGTGGAATTGGCAGAGGTGGACGTGCTGGTGTTCGGGCCGGAGTTTATCGGCCGTGTGGAGGAGATTGCGGACAATATCAGCAAGCACCGACTTTTGTACTATGTGGGAGATGGCTGTCCGGGGTTTGCGGAGGATTATACCATGCACTCAGCTAACTGCTCTAGCCAATCTCCAAGGATTGATATCAATGACGATGATTATGCAGCAATCTATTTCTCATCGGGTACTACGGGATTTCCCAAGGCAATCTTACATACCCATGAGGCGTTGGTGCATTCTGCCAAGGTAGAGCAGAACCACCACGGGCAGACCAAGGACGACGTATTCCTATGTATTCCGCCGTTGTACCATACAGGGGCGAAGATGCACTGGTTCGGAAGCTTTTTAACCGGCGGGAAGGCTGTGCTGTTAAAGGGTACTAATCCGGAGTTTATTTTGCGCGCTGTTTCAGAGGAGAAGTGTTCCATTGTGTGGCTTCTGGTTCCCTGGGCTCAGGATCTTCTGCTGGCTCTGGATAACGGGGATGTAAAGCTTGAGATGTACCAGCTTGAACAGTGGAGGCTCATGCATATCGGGGCTCAGCCGGTTCCGCCGAGTCTGATTAAGCACTGGAAGGAATATTTCCCTCATCATCAGTATGATACCAACTATGGCTTGAGTGAATCTATTGGGCCGGGATGCGTGCACCTTGGAGTGGAGAATATTCATAAAGTAGGCGCCATAGGTAAGGCTGGGTTTGGCTGGCAGACCAAGATTATTGATGAAGGCGGGAACCCTGTGAAGCAGGGAGAGACTGGAGAGCTTGCGGTCAAAGGCCCTGGGGTTATGGTGGAATATTTTAATGACAAGAAGGCAACAGAAGAGGTGCTCCATGACGGATGGCTTTATACGGGCGATATGGCCATGGAGGATGAGGATGGCTTTATTTTCTTGGTTGACCGTAAGAAGGACGTGATTATCAGCGGTGGTGAGAATATCTATCCTGTGCAGATTGAAGATTTCCTGCGTACCAATGAAGCGGTTCTGGATGTTGCCGTAATCGGGCTGCCGGATGAACGGCTGGGAGAGATTGCGGCGGCGATTATCTCGCTGAAGCCAGGGGTAATCTGTATGGAGGAGGATATCAGTCAGTTCTGTAAGAAGCTGCCGAGATATAAGCGCCCCAGGAAGGTGATTTTTGCAGATGTGCCGCGTAACGCGACAGGGAAGATTGAGAAGCCAAGGTTAAGAGAAATGTACGGGGCCGCCCATCTTGTGGAGGAGCAGAACCGAAGATAAGAGCGCGATGGAAGCATTGGCGTTGGTGAATGGGAATACTAATGGGGGACTGTCGAACGACAGTCCCTTGTTTGGATATTACCATATTAGGTAGAATTTGCTGCTATTATGTGGGGTTATTTCGCTGCTTTTTCGGCAAATTCTGTTGTTACGAGATCTTTATATGGGGCGCGTTCGCTTAGTTCTCCGGCTTCCTCAAGGATATCCTGAAGGAGATTGAAGCTTTCTTCTTCAAAAATCAGATTTTCTTTCCAGGTATCCTGGTCGTAGTAGCGTGTGACGATGGTGGTGATGGTTTCCTGGTCTGTCTCTTTGAATTGAGGCGCGATGATGGCTGCAATCTCCTCCGGTGTATGTGACTGCACGTAGTCCATGCCTTTTTGCAGAGCGTTGGTGAAGCCTTGGATTATTTCGGGGTGGTCCTCCATGTAGCTTTTCTTTGCTGAGAAGGCGGTGTAGGGAACATAGCCGCTGTCGGTTCCCAGAGAGGCTACGACGTAGCCCTTGCCTTCTTTTTCCAGGGTTGTTGCGCCTGGCTCGAATTCAACTGTGAAGTCGCCCTGATTTTCTGCGAATGCGGCGGCTGTGGAGCCGAAGTCGATGCTCTGGTCAATGTTCACATCATTGGCTGGGTCGATGCCGTGTTGTTTTAGGATAAATTCAAATACCATTTCAGGCATTCCGCCTTTACGTCCGCCGAGAACGTTTGTTCCCATGAGGGCGTCCCAGGTGAAGTCCGGCATCTCCTCCCGTGCCACCAGGAAGTTTCCGGCGCGCTGTGTCAGTTGCGCGAAGTTCACCACATAGTCGTTGGCGCCTTCGTTATAAGTATAGATGGAAGCTTCTGAGCCCATGAAGCCAATGTCTGCGCTTCCGGAGATAACAGCGGTCATTGTTTTGTCGGCACCAAATCCAGTAACCAGCTCAAGTTCAATCCCTTCATCCTCAAAATACCCTTCCTCGATGGCTACATACATAGGGGCATAGAAGATAGAGTGGGCGACTTCGTTCAGGATGACTTTCGTTGATTCAGGAAGCACTTCTTCTTTTGTTGTGTCTTCTGTTGCGGAAGTCTCTTTGTTTTCTTTTTGCGTGGAAGCAGTTTGAGAGTCTTTTTCTTTGGATGAGCACGCCAGCAGAGTTGTGAGAGCCAAGGCAATCACAAGGGCGGCAGCAAGTAAACGCTTTTTCATACATATCCTCCTTTAAATTCCTAATGGTATAGTATATTCGGAGAGGATTATTGTGTGAAAATGAAGGAAAGAAAAAAGGGGACTGCCGGTTAATAGATAGTCATGAATAGGGAGGCATGTGACTCGTCGAGACACATGCCTCCCCGTAATTATCCCTATAAAAAGAGAAAAAGATGGCTAACAACAACCATCTTTCCTCTGCTACATGTTATATTAAAAGAAATCGGCGTATGTTTCTGGTGCGTTTTCTTTTTCTGCCAATATCATACGTCTTTGTACTTTTGCAAAATCATCAATAGCAGTTTTAACAATTTCAAGGTTGATTGGCATATGCTCACCACCTTTTCATGAGCCATGTTCGTTTGGTTCACTCAGTTTCATGTAACCTCCGCTTAAACAGACTTCACATGGCTCTGCCTTGCAGAATGGAGCATACGGGACTTGAACCCGTGGCCTCCACACTGCCAGTGTGGCGCGCTCCCAACTGCGCTAATGCCCCGTGAGATGATTATAACACAGTTGGAAGGCCAAGGAAAGAAAAAAATAAATTTTTTAACAGATTACGATAATCTTCCGCGGCGTTGTCTGGGCCGGAATACTTCTGGTGGACGCGCTGTAGTATACAATTAGCATCTGTGCTGCAAGAGAGCAGTCGTATGGCTGTCCGTTGGACGTTACGATTTCAGTGGACCGTCCGATTGTAAGCTTTAATGTCCCGTCAAGAGATTCCAGGTTATCGTCAAATTCCCCAGCATAGATGTTTTCACGCGGGTTCCTGCGCCCTATGAAGATAGCCTGGTAGCGGGGCGGAAAGATTAGAGGGATGGGAAGGTTGGCATCGTAGAATGCGGTGACGTTCATCCCGATTCGTAAGCGGACCTCGCTGATTACGTAAGTATCAGGGCTTACGATAAAATTAGTAATTCCATCGGAATTGCGTATTGTAACCTCAAGCATACAGCAGTTGTTGTCAAATGCAGAGATATTCTGGATAACGCCGTTTACTGGAACTAAGTTATTAGAAGGCATGATGAAAACTCCATTTTTTCATTAGTATATGCGGGATTACTTAAGGCGTTCGTCAGGCTTAATAGAAGATGCCCTCCCGTGGGGCGGCAAAAAATGATACAGTTCTTCATATGCCTCCACTTCTTCCGTGGAAGTGGGTTCTGAAGGGATAAGTCCGGTACAGTCCTGCGATGAGGCTGCGTTGGACAGGTAATCGAATTCATCGATGATTTCCTGATTTGTTTTCTCTTTCATAAGTTTACCTCCGTTTTTACGTTTATATAAGATTCATTTTAGATTGTGTAGAAAAAGCCGGACATATACTGTATAATATTTCCAAGTGCAAAATGAAATGACGAGAAAGAAGGACAAATATTTATGAAAATTGAGATTGACACACATACCCATACACTTGCCAGCGGGCATGCGTACAATACCATCAAGGAGATGGCGGCGGCAGCGTCGGACAAGGGGCTTAAAGGACTTGCGGTTACAGACCATGCAGTACAGATGCCAGGAACCTGCCATATCTATTATTTCCAAAATTTGCGGGTGGTGCCAAGACAGATGCATGGGATTGAGCTTTTGATGGGAACGGAGCTTAATATCCTGAATGAAAAAGGAGAGGTAGATCTTTCACAGGAGCTTTTAAAAGAACTGGACATTGCTATCGCCAGTATGCATTTTCCCTGCTATAAAGGAGAGTGCACCAGGGAAATGGTGACGCGGGCTTATGTGAATGTGATGCAGAATCCTTATGTGGATATCATTGGGCATCCCGACGATGGAAGGTTCCCTGTGGATATGGAAATATTAGTCAGGGAGGCGAAGAAGACGGGGACTTTGCTGGAGGTGAATAATTCCTCCTTGAGTCCGGAAAGTTTTCGTATGAATACCATGGAGAATTGTCGGGATATGCTGTGGGAATGCCGGAAACAGGAGGCTATGGTGGTGCTGGGAAGCGATTCCCATGTAGATACAGATATTGCGAATTATCAGTATGCCTCCAGTGCTCTTTTAGAGGTAAACTTTCCGGATGAGCTGATTGCCAATACCTCGCTGGAAAAATTAAAGTCTTGTCTAAAACACAGGAAAAAGGTATAGACTTTATGAATTTAGTGTGCTAAAATATAAAGGTAATTGAGATGGCTGTGAAGGAGATAAGGTTGTATGAGTAAGAAGATCAGGACGGAGGCAGTAGACTTTCTGTTCCGTGCGATATTAAGCTTGGAGAATAAAGAGGAGTGCTACACATTTTTTGAGGATATCTGTACGATTAATGAGTTATTGTCGCTGTCCCAGAGATTCGAGGTGGCGAAGATGCTGCGGGATCATAAGACTTACCTTGAGATTGCCGAGAGAACAGGCGCTTCTACTGCCACGATCAGCAGGGTGAACCGTTCATTGAACTATGGCAATGATGGTTACGATATGGTGTTTGCCCGTATTGCTTCAGAGGAAGAAGGGGTAGGAACGCGTCAATAGAATAGAAAGATTAGAAGAAACAAGACTGTAGAAGCCTTATTTCTTCTTTTTTTCATGCGACGACTCCGGAAGGTTGTCGATTAGTTTTTCAATCAGGAGTTTTTTGACATATACATCGAAGCTTAGTGAGCAGATGAAGGAGAAGAGCTGCAGGTAATCACGTTCCTCCTCAGGCTCATCAGCAAAACTGTGCATGGCACAGTGGTAAGATCTTGCTACGTCTTTTTGCAGCGCATCAATCCTGGACTTTTCAAGCTGACAGATTTCTTCATAGATGGAGGTCATATTAAGGGCCTCACCTGTGTCAAAGTATTTCTCCGTGATGGGGGAGAGCAGGGTTTCAATATCCTTGATTGACAGGATATTCTTAAAATAGTAGATGAAGATCAGCGCAAGAACATGCTCCTTGGAATACTTCTTCTTCACCGGAGGGGGAAGAAGATTATTCTTGGCATAGTTGTTAATCATGGTCTTGGTCAGAATCTTGTCCTCCTTGTGTCGTCTGGAGGAGGAGAGCTGTTCCTCCATAAATGTAGTTACCTGGTCCATATAAAGGTCTATATTGGGAATGGAATCCGGTTTTACGTACTCAATTCGTGAGATACTGGAGAGAATGCTGTTTAACATGTCCTTTGTATTAATTGTCATATTATCACCTCAATGGAACTATTATATAGTTTTTAAAACTATATCACAAGGATTTTTTAAATACTCTATCAAAATTTAATAATTTGTGTTATAACTGATATAAGGGTTTGGAAATGAGGAGGAAGAATATGAGTGTACTGAAGAAATTATTTGCTCCGGTTGATATGACCGTGGGGAAGCCCTGGGAGGATATATTGATTTTTACTGTGCCGATGCTAATAGGCAATATTGCTCAGCAGTTATATAATACAGTGGACAGCGTGGTGGTAGGTAATTATGTAGGAGATAATGCACTGGCGGCCGTGGGAAGCGCCGGACCCATTTTGAATCTGCTGATCGTCCTGTTTATTGGTATCAGCGTGGGAGCCAGCATCATGGTGTCTCAGTATTTCGGTGCACGCAAGAGGGAGGATCTTTCTATTGCTATTGCCAACAGTATTGTTTTGACGGCTATTTCTTCTATTATAGTGATGATTATGGCTACTGTGGCGGCAAGACCGCTTTTGGTGCTTTTAAAGACGCCAGACAGCATCCTTGACTGGTGTACGTCTTACCTTCGTATTCTGTTTCTGGGGGTATCAGGACTTGCGTTTTACAACATCTTAAGCGGGATTTTAAGAGGGCTTGGGGACTCGATTTCCGCGTTGGTATACTTGATTGTGTCCAGTCTGTTAAATATTGCTCTGGATTTGTTATTCGTAATTAAGTTTGAGATGGGGGTCAGCGGCGTTGCGCTGGCGACCGTGATTGCTCAGGCGATTTCGGCTGTGTTGTGTCTGTTGAAGCTGATGCGGATGAAGGACTTATTTGATTTTAAGACCCAGTACTTTCGTTTGACTAACCGCCATGGAATGAATATTATCCGCCTTGGGGTTCCTTCAGGTGTGACTCAGGCGATTATGTCCATGGCTATGCTGGTGGTTCAGTCACTTACAAACAGCTTCGGAGAGCAGTTTATTGCCTCCAATGTTATTGTCATGCGTGTGGACGGCTTCGCAATGCTGCCCAACTTCTCTTTTGGAACGGCAATGACTACTTATGCCGGACAGAATGTGGGAGCAAGGGCGTATGATCGTGTCGCCAAAGGGGCGAAGCAGGGAACTCTGATGGCAGTTGGATTCTCGGCAGCGATTACAGGGCTGATTCTGTTGTTTGGAAGACATTTGATGGCAATTTTTACGAACACGGAGGAGCTGGTAACGCTTAGTATGAACATGATGAGGATACTGGCTGTGGGTTATATTGCAATGGCAATCATTCAGAGCTTGTCTGGAGTGATGCGCGGCGCAGGGGATACGGTGACTCCTATGTGGATTTCTATTGTGATGACAATCTTTTTGCGGGTGCCTATCGCCTATGGACTGGTATACCTGACAAAGAGTACGGAGTTCCCAGGGGGCCGCAAGGAGAGTATCTATATCTCGCTTCTGATTTCGTGGGTGCTTGGGGCAGTCATTACGAGTATTTTATATAAACGAGGCAAATGGCGTGAGAAAGCTATTTAAAGTTTTAGGACTTTAAGATATATGACAAGAGGGGGTGTTTTCGTATGAACATAAGACAGGAAAGGCATTTGATAGAGCGTGTAATACATTTACTGCGTATTCTGGATGAAAATGGAATTGAGCCAGACAATATCAGAGAGGAAAATTTCCCGAAAGAACTAGTTTCTTTGGAGGATAGGGAGGGATTTCCGGAAACCTGTGAATTTCTCAGGTTTATGGATGAGATTCCAGGCGGTTTCCTAATCTATTTTGCAGAAGGCGACGGGCAGATTATATATGTAAACCAGAGCCTGCTCAATATTTTTCAGTGCAAGACACGAAAGGAATTTCGTGAACTGACTGGCAATACTTTTAGGGGTGTTGTTCATCCGGAAGATTGGGACGAAGTGAATAAGAGCATCAAAAGGCAGATTTTTGAGAATAAGTTTGATCTGGATTTTGTGGAGTATCGGATTGAGCGCAGGGATGGGACTGTAATCTTGGTGGAGGATTACGGGCATTATATTAAGAATGAAGCTGTAGGGGATATCTTCTATGTATTTATTGGAGAGTCCACTGATGAGAGAAAGAGGCAGCAGACAGAGCAGAAGCGGCTGCTTGCCGAGGCGTTGGGGAGTGCGAACCTGGCGATTAAGGCCAAGAATGCATTTCTGTCGAATATTTCCCATGATATGCGTACACCTTTAAATGCAATCTTCGGCTTTACATCTCTGGCAAAGGCGTGGATTGGAGAGCCGGAGAAGGTTGCAGGTTATCTGGACCGGATTGATACTGCCAGCCGTCAGCTTCTTGATATGATTACAAAGGTACTGGATATTTCTGCCTTATCCAATGCGGCGGGACCTGCGGAGGTAGAATGTGACCTGTGTAAGACGGTGCGGGAGGCATATGAGTTTCTGATGCCTCAGGCGAAGGAGAAGTCCTTATCCTTCCAACTGGACTGTGACAGTGTGAAGCATAATATTATCTATGCGGATCAGGGAAAGCTGCAGCAGCTTGTGTTAAGTCTTGCGAATAATGCCGTGACCTATACGAATTCCGGCGGTATGGTGAAGATCAGCCTTACGGAGAAGGATGAGCTTCCCAACAGCTACGTAGTCTACAATCTGGTGGTGGAGGACAATGGAATCGGAATTGGTGAGGAATTTTTGGGAAGGATATTCGAGCCTTTCAGCCGAGAGAAGAACTCCACACTAAGCGGCGTACATGGGATTGGTCTTGGTCTTACGATTGCAAAAAGCATTGTAGATATGATGCATGGAAATATTGAGGTTAAAAGTGTTGTAAATGAGGGCAGTACATTTACTGTAGGTCTTACCTTTCGGGCACAGCCCCTTCATGATGCATCCAGAGAAGAAGAAGTTTTTTCTGGGACCAGCCTGCGTATCCTGGTGGTGGAGGACAATGAGATTAATTTAGAGATTGAGACGGAACTTCTGGAACGGATGGGCTTCACTGTGGAACCTGCGGAGAATGGAAAGATTGCGCTTGACAAGGTGGCGTGCGCGTCCCCTGGTGATTACGATCTGGTCATCATGGATTTGCAGATGCCTGTGATGGATGGGTGGCAGGCTTCTGCGGCAATCCGGCAGCTTGAAGACCCGACTCTGGCTCATATTCCGATCATTGCACTGTCGGCAGACATACTTGCCAGCAATAAGGGCAGGGCAATGGAATGTGGGATTGATGCCTGTCTTTCCAAGCCGCTGGATTTTACGCTTCTTCTGGAGGCAATCGAGAAGATCGCAAAAAGATAATTATTAATATTTGGTTTTGAGGTTTTTTTATTGTAATTTATTGGCTATCTATGTATAATAATAGAAATATAAAATGAGAGAATATGAAGGCGAATGAATGTGGAAGGAACTGAAAGAGAAAAGAATAAGCGGTATTATGTGGTAAACTTCCTGATTTGTGTATGTATTGCTCTGATCTTAGGCGCTGGGGTATCCTATATCGTGATACTTCGCAGTAATTTGATGGAACAGACGATAGGCAATGTACTGAATGTAACGAGACAGCAGCAGCAGTCGTTTGACACCTTTATCTCAGCAGACAGGGAGAGACTGCACAGTTATGCCACATATTTTTCCCATACGGATTCAAAAGATACAGCAGGAGTTCGTGAAAAGCTGAAAGTGTTTTCGGAGATTGATGCGTATTATTCAGTCATTAATCTTGAAACAGGTGAATATTGTAACAACAAATCTGAGCAGGTGTTTCTGATGCAGGGGGATGAGCTTGAAGTCTATCGTTCCCTTACGGGAGCCGATATACGGGATCCTTATCCTGGACTGTATTCAGGCAGTACGGCATTTGGGTATTATGAGAGATTTGAATTTGCTGACGGTGTACAGGGCTTGTTTCAGAAAGCATATGAAAGTGAGGAAGTGTCAGAGGAGTTTTCCTTGTCCTTCTATAACGGGCAGGGACGGGGGTATATTGTGAGCCGTGAAGGAGAGATTCTGATGCGCTCCAATGGCGAAAAGGATAAATATTCTTATAATAATCTGTTTGACATGGCAGTGAGTGCAGACGATACAGAAGGCGGAGGAGAAGAATTTATCGAGATGCTGAGAAATCGAAAGACAGGTACTGCGGTATTTGAAAATATACAGGGAGAGCAGATCTGTACTTATGTGCCTGTGGAGAATGTGGAGGGGTGGTATCTAATCTCCGTGGTTCCTGTTTCAGCGGTCATGGAGGAAGCGGATGAGATCATCAAAAATTCCCAGTTTACAATCATATTCCTGGGAGTTGTTATGATGTTTTTTACGGGATGCCTGTTTCTTAATTGGCGGAGTCATAAGGAGATCAGTAAAAAGGACCAGGAGATTGAATACAATAAACAGCAGTTTGATATTTTTTCTACCTATCTGTCTAACAATACAGATGATGTCTATATCATGCTGAACAGCAGGGAGAGACGAGTCGAATATGTGAGCACCAATGTAGTGCGGGTCTTGGGCGTTTCAGTGGAGGACGTTCTTAAGGATATTCGTATATTTGGGCGCGCTAAATATTGTTCTGGTAAACATGTGGAGTTTACAGATTTGGAGGCTATGGAGCCAGGGGATTCCTTTGAGCCTGTGATGAGTGAACGGATTCACGCAAAGACAGGGCAGCACAGGTGGTTTTGGGAGACGGTCTACAGCGTACTGATTCAGGGAGAGAAGAAGATCGTTGTCTATCTTTCCGATAGAACTAGAGAACGGGAGACGCAGAATACTCTGACTCAGGCATTAGATCTTGCCCGTGTGGCGAATAAGGCGAAGAGTACATTTTTGAGCAGCGTCAGCCACGATATCCGTACGCCAATGAATGCGATTATGGGACTAGTTACCCTGCTGTCCCAGGAAGCTGATAACCCTGAGCGGGTATTGGAATATACCCAGCGAATCAATGCTGCCAGCCAGCATCTTTTGGGGCTTATTAATGATGTTCTGGATATGAACAAGATAGAGGGCGGCAATGCTACGCTGAATATTTCGGAAGTAAACATGGCAGAGGTGATTGAGGAATTGAATGTAATCATCCGTCCTCAGAGTAAGGCGAAGGATCAGAATTTCCGGATTTTTGCTTCGTCGTTTACGCATGAACGGTTGTTGGGCGATAAGCTGCGGATTAACCAGGTTCTGATTAATATTTTATCGAATGCGGTCAAGTATACCCAGGAGGGCGGCTGTATTGAGTTGAATGTCTGTGAGCTGCCTGGGGTTACTGAAGGGTATAGTCGGGTTGAGTTTGTGATCAGGGATAACGGACAGGGAATGTCTCCGGATTATCTGGAGGTAATTTTCCAGCCGTTTACAAGGGAGGAAGGCTCTGCGACGAGAGAGATACAGGGAACGGGGCTTGGGATGGCTATTACTAAGAGCCTGGTAGACCTGATGGGAGGTTCGATTGAGGTGGAGAGTGAGTTAGGTGCAGGCACCACGTTTACATTGGATTTGGATTTGCGTAACTGTGAGGACGATGAAGATGACTTGGCATTTTGGGAGAGGCATGGCGTCAGACGAATGCTGGTTGCTGATGATGATGAATATGTGTGTCAGAACATTGTAAAGGCCATGAAGCATACAGGCGTAGATATACGCTATACCACCAGTGGAAAAAAGGTGGTAGAGATGATGCGTACGGCAAGGGAGAGAGGAGAGCCTTATGATGTGATGATATTAGACTGGAAAATGCCGGGGTTTGACGGGATGGAGACTGCCCGCCTAATCCGAAAGAATTATCCGGTTAAGATTCCGATTCTGTTTTTTACCTCTTTTGATTGGAGTGAGATTGAGGAGGAAGCTCTGGAGGTGGGAGTGAATAATTTCCTGACAAAGCCCTTTTTCATGCATAGCTTTAAGGAGGCTGTTGAGCGTCTCATGGACAGTGGAAAGGACAAGCTGGAACGAACAGATAGTCAGGCAGAGAGTGTGTTTGCGGGGAAACATATTCTTGTAGTGGATGATATAGAGGTCAATAGGTTGATTCTGGTAAAGATTCTGGAATCTTTGGGCGCTTCGGTCTGCGACATCGCAAAAGATGGACAGGAGGCAGTAGATATGTTTAACAGTTCAAGTGCCGGTGAGTACGATGTTATTTTCATGGATGTACAGATGCCTGTCCTAGATGGTTATGGGGCAACCAGGGCCATTCGTGTCAGTGGTCATCCGTCAGCAAAGAGCGTGCCCATCATTGCCATGACTGCCAATGCGTTTATGGATGATATCCGGGATGCGCTGGAATCCGGTATGGATGCACATGTATCTAAGCCAGTGGTTGTTGACCAGTTAAAGTCTACATTCCAGGAGGTACTGGAGCGCAAAAGACAGTATGGGGGTTCTTAAAAGTAAGAAAGGAGTTTTTTGGTATGGAATTTATGGAGGAATTGAAGCGGTTAGGCGTTAATGTGCAGGAAGGGGTAGACCGCGTCGTAGGGGATGAGGCATTATATCAGATGATGCTTGGCATGTTTGTAGATATCGTCAGTTCAAATCCAGTCCAAACAGAGGATTTTGACGGGGAGGTTCATGAAGAATTGACCGAACGGGTACATACGTTGAAGGGGGCGGCAGGAAATCTTTCAATACTTCCTCTGTTCACACGATATACGGAGATACTGGCGATGCTTCGTGCCGGCAGGATTGTGGAGGCGAAATCTGCTTTTGTGGAGGCAGAGCCAATCCAGAGAAATATCGTTGATTGTATCCGACGGTATCAGAATGCCTGATCATATATTCACATATAATAACGAAGAAGGAAGTTGTTAGAAATGAAACAGTGTGATGATGCAGGAAGAAATACAATTTTAATAGTCGATGATGATGCAATCAACCGTGCAATCTTGCGGAAAATATTTTCGGATTCTTACTCAGTGGCGGAGGCCGTGAACGGGCGGCAGGGGCTTGAGAAGATTCTGAATCCCAAGAATCATTATTGTGCGGTGCTTTTGGATGTGGTGATGCCGGAGATGAATGGAATCGAGGTTGTGAGGAAGATGGAATCTGTGGGGCTTTTAAAACAGATTCCTGTGTTCCTCATTACAGCCGAGGCGAATGACAGGGTGATTAAAGAGGCATATCAGCTTGGAGTTATGGATGTGATCAAGAAGCCTTACGTCTCCTTTGTGGTGATGAGGCGGGTGGAATCAGTGATTGAGCTGTTTGAGACCAGGCGTCATTTGAATCATGTGGTAGAGAAGCAGCAGATTAAGCTTTTAGAACAGGCAAAGCAGATCATTGAGCTTAACCAGGGAATGATCGAAGCGCTGGCCACAGCTATTGAGTTCCGAAACGAGGAATCCGGCGGTCATGTTCAGAGAATATCTGAGATTACGCGGATGATGCTTGAGAATACCTCTATTGGCAAAGGATTGTCCCAGGAGGATATTGATGACATTGCCCTGGCCTCCATCATGCATGATGTGGGGAAGATTACTATACCAGATTCTATTTTGACGAAGCCTGGACGGCTGACGCCGGATGAGTATGAGGTGATGAAGACTCATACCACCAAGGGAGTTGCGATTCTGGAGAGTATTCCGCAGCTTCATGACAGCAGAATATTTGATTATGCTTGTGATATTGCTCTCCATCATCATGAGAGATGGGACGGCAAAGGATATCCGGAAGGGCTTCAGGGGAGCAGTATCTCTCCGTGGGCGCAGGTGGTGTCTCTGGCGGATGTGTATGACGCTTTGAGCTGTAAGCGGGTCTATAAGACATCCTATTCCAGAGATATGGTCATAGAGATGATTGGGACCGGACAGTGTGGAAGCTTCAATCCGCGTCTGCTGGATAGCTTTTTCTCTATTGAGGATCAGTTAAGCCAGATGTACCAGAGTATTCCGGAGGCTCATAATTTCTAATAAAGTTCTTGAAATTGTTATGTTATTGAGTTATACTATAATACATAAGTGAATAGAATGTGTCTTCAGGGCAGGGTGTAATTCCCTACCGGCGGTAAAGCCCGCGAGCCGTAAGATTTTCTTACAGGTTGATTCGGTGAGATTCCGAGGCCGACAGTATAGTCTGGATGGAAGAAGATGATCGTATTATTTTGCGAATATACTTTGTGTGAGATGCTCTGGAATGGATTACCGTTTCAGAGTATTTTATTTTCTTTTGTATCGGAGGCTATACATTAATGGACGAAGTCCACCAGCCCGAAGGGCATGTATTACGGTATGCCCTTTGGGTATACCTTGCTGTACGTAGTCCACC
>ERZ808028.142-NODE-142-length-73311-cov-6.282096_pt1 | contig 73311 bp, 85 predicted proteins | sample MGYA00380184_ERZ808028 | MGnify/ENA primary metagenome ERZ808028 (study PRJEB31490, sample SAMN06133397) | mouse gut metagenome | isolation source: J8_1 | host: mice | place: China: Chengdu | collected 2015-05 ... | reverse complement strand
AGAACCTTTATTGGAAAATTTACTTTCAACTGTGCCACATTGAAATCCAGTTTTTTGTCCACTGACACATATTTTATCCCCAACACTTAGATTATTAATAGACGTTTGCCAGCTAGTATAATTTGAATCATAAGCTGAATATTTATAGATTCCGTTAAATATTTTCCTAGAAGTTGAAGTAACTCTTAATAAACCAATATCCGCATAGTTACCATTATAATCAAAATGCTCTGTACCAAATACGCTCCCACCCTGTCTCCAGTTAGTTTGTGTGCTTGATTTATTACAGTGTCCAGCAGTCACAAGAAATCTATTTGTATTTTTAGTAGCCGTAAAACCTGAAGTGCAATTATACAAACTATCAGTAATTTTCAATCCTCCACCGATATTTTGGCGAGAAGTCGCTCTTTCTTCTACAGCATAACTAGTGCCTTGTATAATTCTAATTATGTCTTTATTAAATCTACTTTCCAATTTGGAGATGATGCCTCTTTCAAGTTGTTCAACTTCAATATCAACAACATTGTCAGGTATATTTACTGAAATATTCATGATATTAAATTCGTTAAATTTATCTTTTAATTCTTCGTTAATTTGAAAATAACTCTCAACGAGTTCTTTTTCCGAATTCTTTACTTCTTTAATTATTAAATGTTCTTTAGGTATTTCCTTTGTTAATAGATTTATAACTTTATTAGTTTCTTCATTAACCTTGGACAAACTAATTATAAACTTTAATCCATCAGTTGTATCAATATGATATGATCCTATATCAATTAATTCTATAGTATACCCCTGAAGTTTGGGATCTTTAAGAGTATAATTTTTTGATTTACTTTTTAGTGCCTTTTCTATTATTGGTTTGTAATCTTTAATTAATTTATCGTTTCTTTGTAATATTTCTAGTTCTTTTTTTGTTAACTCTATTCCATATTCATTTTTTGATGCACTTGCAACTTCACTTTTCATAGCTTTTTCTATAGCCTCTTTGCTATATTCAAGTCCATTTGCTTTTCTGAAATCCTGCTCTCTTTTATAATCTTCTAATGGGATATCATCATGCATAGCCTCTACATTTGGTAATTTGTAACTAAATAAGCTAGCTACTAAAACTATCGAAATTAAAAACATTTTCTTCATAGTTATCTCTCCAATTACCTTTAATTTACTTTCTTTTCAATTATATCACAATATTCTTGAAAAATATATTGTATTTTGATGTATTAGAAAAAAAGTGAATTCAAATGTGAAATTTACATCAATTATATATCTTCTTAATGAAGAAAATCTAAAGTGATGTTATTATGAATTGCTGGGAGAAATGCTCTATGCCAAATATACGACGAAAAATCTTGTTTGACACGCTAATTTTGTTCGACTTAGAATCTACCCATCGGTATTATCGGATGTTGATATTGTGTTAATCCTTGATGTAGTAATGGAAAAGTCTCGATATGGACTTAAACAGTCTCTTAATTACTCCGCGATGATTTATTTGTTTGTTGGTCATCCGAATTACGGAGAGAATTTCTTTTTTCAGAGATTTAGTTCAACGTCTTTTACCTGATTTATGGTAAGTTACGGATTCTTAGTTTTCAAATGGGTAAAGTGATAACTCTAGATTACTCCCGATTTCGAGGGGTTATATGATTGACAAATAGTAATAAGTAAAACCAGACAGTAGTTAATAGGCTGTCTGGCTTTTGATGAGTGATACCTCTTTTTTTCGGAGAGAATATCTTTAATCTGTTTGGATGCTTTGTTCGAGAAAGATAACATTCTCTTTTCTCTTCTTTAATAGTTGGTTTTGCGAATACAAAAAATTTAGTTCAATATCCTTAGCTTTTTAACAGAACTTATACAGCTGTCAAAAAATTATTGCTGCAATCCCTTATAATACTGACCTTTTTCAACATACTCCCGAACGATTCTTGCCATATCTTTACGATCATCGTCATTTACTTCTCGCACAACTTTTGCAGGTGAGCCAAGTGCGAGTGAATGAGGAGGAATTTTCATGCCTGGAGGAACTAAAGCACCTGCCCCGATAAAAGCACCTTCGCCAATTTCTGCACCATCTAGCACGATTGCACCCATACCGATTAAAGCATTTTTTCGAATGATGCAGCTATGCAGTGTAACCTGATGACCGACAATAACGTCATCTTCAATAACGAGCGGTTTATTTGGACTTTGGTGCAAGCAACTTAAATCTTGAATGCTGACATTTTCACCGATGATGACAGGAGCAACATCACCGCGAATGACAGCATTAAACCAAATGGAACTGTTTTTTCCAATCGTTACATCTCCGGTAACTGTTGCGTAGTCTGCAATAAATACAGTGGAATCAATTTTAGGAAACTGGTTTTTATAAGGATAAATCATCATTTACGCCTCTTTTCTACAAAATAGTATATAATTATCTTACCAAATAATTAGAAAAACTGTATGATAGATTGAATATAAAGGAGGGATTGTCCATGTGGAAATGGGAGGCAGAGGGACAACCGAAGGCAGTGATTGCCATTGTACATAATGCGTATGAGCATCATAGAAGATATGCATGGCTTATTCAAAAGTTAAGAAGTAGCAATTTTCATGTTGTCATGGGCGATTTACCTGGGCATGGGGGCCAAGATGGTCGGATGATTCATAATGAAAAATTCGAGACGTATGTCAATTATGTGAAACGTTTATTAACAGTTGGCTTAGCGGATAATTTACCATTGTTTGTAATTGGACATGGACTAGGCGCTACCGTTTTAATGCGATTGTTGCAAACTGAGAAAATCGTTTGTGCAGGTGCTGTATTTAGCTCACCTTGGCTATCTTTACATCATCAACCAGCGAAAATGTCAACGATGTTAACGAAGTTGGCTTCATCTATGAAGATTAATCATAATATCGAAATTGAACATTTAACACGTAATACGGAAATTTATTTGGAATCCAAAAACGATACATACTATAGTTCAGCGATTACTGCTGGATGGTACCGTGAATTACAACAATTAATGAAAGCAGTCCAACAACATGAAGAATCAATTCGTAAGATTCCAGTGCTTATGCATACTGCAAGCGATGATAAAATTACGTATACCGATGTTTCAAAAGCTTGGTTATTACAACAAAATTTAACGGAGCTTCAATATAAAGAATGGAAAGGTTTATACCATGATGTTTTTCAAGAGCCAGAGAGAGAAGAAGTGTATTTGTATACGGAAGCATTTTTCCATACAACACTAAGATCACTTGGCTACGTCGTATAGGAGGAGATGTGAAAATGCAAGAAGCAAATTATTTTATTGAAAAGTTAGATTTGGCTCGTCATCCAGAAGGAGGATATTATAAAAGTACTTGGAATGCTGAGGATACAGTAGAGGCATTTGGTAAAACACGCCCGCGCTACACCAATATTTATTTTTTACTTAAATCGAATGATGTGTCGCATTTTCATCGTTTGAAATCGGATGAAGTATGGTATTACCACGCAGGCAGTCCGTTAACAATTCATGTCATCGATGAAGATGGGCAGTATGAAAAGATCAAGCTCGGTTTAAATATTGAAAACGGGGAACAACCACAAGCAGTTGTGAAAAAGAATTGTATCTTCGGTTCAACGGTTGATGAAGAGGGTCTTTTCTCTTTAGTCGGATGCATGGTGTCACCTGGTTTTGATTTTGAAGATTTTGAGCTATTTACGAAAGCACAATTAAATGAATGGTATCCACAACATCAAGAAGTCATTGAGCGTTTAGCGTATGAGGTGTTGCCAGAACATTGAGGAGCGTTATGTGAGGGTGCTGAAACACACATGTTTTAAAGTTCTGTATTAGAAAAAGGAGTTTATTTGTTCAATTTTGAACGAATAAGCTCCTTTTCATAGTTCAGACTATTCGTTTTTTAAGGCTCTTTTGCGATAGGCAAAAAAGAAAATGGTTGAGCCGAAAACGATCAAAATAGCCGCTAGTACGTATAAATATAATTGATTCTGTGAATTTTCTTTACCTTGAATTTCATCGTAAGGTGTTGTGTAACTCCCACCTACAGAAGTCACTTCACCGTTTTCAATAATTTCTTGTGTATCCTTAAACCGTTCAAAAACAAATTTTTGGAAATCATTCAAATCAACTTTTTCCCCTTTTAACATGGATTCAGAAACACTATTCATTGCCGATACAGTACCATTTTCCAATAAAAACCATGCATTTGTGGGTAGCTCATAAAATAGCTGACCGTCAAGTGTTTTTCTGCGATCAAGGGCTTCTGCCAAACCTTTCCCATAGCCGAATGTAGAGAGTTCAAAAACCCCATGTTCATTTCTAAATGTACCAATCACATTTACTGGATTGCCATCCTGATAAACAACTGCTATCCATTCATTGCCTGGAACGATTCCCGCCTCACCGTCTTCTTTCATCGAGACAAATGCCTCTGTTAAGTGACTAATTTGGTGTAACTCTCCAAATTCAATGGACTCGCTTTTTGTCAAGTTATAGTGAGAAGCATCTTCTGATTGACCATGTTCTAAAACAATCGCTTTGAAATATTCCTTTGCAAATTCCTCTGGAGAAGCAGATTGAAAATCATTAGCAAGGCTATCAGTCAGACTAGGCAACATCAAAAAAGTTAACGCTCCTATGAGTATACCAACATATTTTTTCATTTTACCTCCCCCTAATACATTTGATATCGAGTATGAGTTAATTGCCAAGAAGCATTATCTTTTAAGAAACTATAGGTTGATGAACGAAATTCTGATGTTCTATCTGTATCATTTGAGGATTGTTTTGGATAAACATATCTTACGTAATTACCGTTTGTATTATAACCACGTAAAACGAGCATATGTCCATTGGCTGGGTTACTTTTCCATCCTATTCTGACTAGTAAGGGACGATTTTTATCTATCTCACTAGTAATCGTATACATTGGGACTAAATTCGCGGTTACCAAACCAACATGGACACTACCATGTGACAATACCCTTGCCATATCTGCATAAAAGCCACCCGTATTATTTGCACATGCACTTACATTTTTTCCAGCCCTATAAAGGGTACATTGTGTAAAATAGTTCCCGTCTAAATATCTGTGTATAATTTGTCCAGCCGTAACCCAACACCAATTACTTCTTTCTTGACTGTAATTCTCTACAGACAGATTTTTTGAAGCGGCGAAGCTTTCCTGAGATACTAACAATGAAAAAAATAGTACAATAACCATTCCAGCAATAAATTTAAATTGCATTTTTCTCTCCCTCCAATTGTAATTGTCAGTTAATAATATCACACTATACAGAATCTTTCAATAAAACAGATAATTTACTCTTTAAATCTACCTTCTATGTTTAATTGAGATTCACTGCTCTTTCCAAAATGAAATTGATTTACTTGTAATTATAGGCGAGTGCATTGAAAAACATACACTTTTTAAAGTTGTGCATCAGAAGAAAATTAAAAAGGAGCCTATTTTACCGCCAAGCATTGCGAAATTATGTTAAATTAAGTACATCAGTAGTTGGAGGCGTGGATGGAATGAGTGATTTTTTTCAACGGAAAGAACAAGAATTGGGCATTTGTTTAAACGAAGTGCAACAAAAAGCGGTCGTTACCATCGATGGACCGTTACTTTTACTCGCTTGCCCGGGTTCAGGAAAAACGACGACGATGATTATGCGTATCGGTTATTTAATTGAGGAAAAACAGGTACTAGCAAAGCGGATTAAAGCGATTACGTTTAGCCGTGCATCAGCACAAGATATGAAGAAGCGTTTTGCAAGGTTTTTCCCACATTTACCCGCTGTCGATTTTTCAACGATTCATAGTTTGGCATTTCAAATTACACGACATTATTTAGAAAAGAAAGGCATACGCTATGAGTTTATTGAAGGGAAAAATAGTCAGCAATTTAATAAACAAACTTTATTGAAAAGATTATATAAAGAAGAATTAAAAGAAGATGCGACAGAGGACGAACTGCAAGCATTGTCCACATTTATTAGTGGTTTGAAAAATAAATGCATTCCAATGGACAAGTGGGAAGAGATTGGTCAACCAGTTAAATATGCATCACGTATTGCGAAAAAGTATGAAGCCGCGAAAAAGCGTCAAGCAGATTTTCTGTATTTGGATTTTGATGATTTGCTCGTTGTAGCGGAAGAGGCACTAAGAATAGACGATCAATTGGCGGATCAATTTCGAGGAAAATTTGATTATTTATTAACAGATGAAAGTCAAGATACCTCGCTCGTACAACATTTAATTGTCGAACATCTTGTTTGTCATCACGGCAATTTATGTGTCGTGGCAGATGATGACCAATCGATTTATACGTGGCGTGGCGCAGATCCGACGTATTTATTAGAGTTCAAAAAAGTATATCCAGATGCAGTCATTTTAAAAATGGAACAAAATTATCGTTCGACAAAAGATATTGTAGATGTTTCCAAGCAATTTATTGAGAAAAACCGTAATCGTTATCCGAAAGATATGTTTACGGAAAATGAAACGAGCGCGCCTATTCAGTTGAAGCAAGTGAAAACGCGAAAGGATCAATTAGACCGCGTTATCTATGATTGTTTAAATGAACCTAATTTAAGTGAAGTAGCGATTTTATTCCGTAATAATTCTTCATCTACAATGTATGTGAGTGAATTACATCGCAGAGGCATCCCGTTTTATATGAAAGATGCGGATGATAAGTTTTTTAATCATTGGGTAATTGAAGATATTTTAAACTTTATGCGCCTCAGTTTTAATCAAGAGCGTAAGGATATTTTTGCGAAAATCGTCCTGAAAATGGATTTATTTGTGTCTCGTAAAATGGTGCAGCAGTTTGAAAATTCCCCGATGGAAGGGAATGTTTTTGAAGTGTTTAGAAATGTGAACACGTTAAAAGCACAACAAGTGAAAAAGTTGAAAGACTATCAAAAAGGCTATGAAGTGCTTGCCCAAATGCGACCAATGCGAGTCATTCAAACGATTCGTCGTGATTTAGGATATGAAGCTGCCCTAAAAAGTCGAGCGGAAAAATTCGGTTATCGTACCGATTATTTAATGGATGTACTCGATACATTGGAAAATATTGCGATGCCACTTAGAACGATGGTGGAATTCGCCAATCGCTTAAATGAATTAAAAGAAGCGGTGCAGCAAGCCAAATTTGATCCACCTGAAAATGCGGTTACTTTATCGACATTCCATAGTGCGAAAGGTTTGGAATTTAACCGTGTATTTATGATTGATTGTTTGAAAGGTATTATCCCCTCTGAAGAAGACGAGGAAGATCAGGAGGCATTGGAAGAATCGAGAAGATTGTTTTATGTTGGTATGACGCGTGCGAAACAGCAACTTGAAATTTATAGCTATCAAGAAGATGATGGACGTTCTAAGCAAGCTTCACGTTTTGTCAATGAAGTGCGTGGTATTTTAACGCCGGAATTACAAGTTGAAAACAAAGTAGTTAGGAAAAAGAACACTACGAAAGCACCTAAAATGAAGAAGATGGCAACGACGCCAACCATTCATCTTGACGGCATACAATTAGCGAGTGAGTTAACGGTCGGTTTACAAGTGATGCACCGCGTTTTTGGTGAAGCGACTGTAGCCGCACTCGATAACGGTAAAATTACGTTAACAGTTGGTAATGAGGAAAAAGAATTAGATTTGGAAACGATTTTACAATATGGCTTATTAAAAAAGGTTTCTGAATGAGACGGCTCGTATATATCGGTTTAATGGGAATGGTAGGGACAGTTTTACGTGTCTCAATTGGCAATTGGATTGGGGTAGGAGATTTTCCAATTGCGACATTACTTGCCAATTTACTTGCGACCTGGTTACTTTGTTTTTTCGCCACGATTGGGCTAGCTCGCTTTGTCAAAAGTATCGAATGGCAAGAAGCGATTACAGTCGGTTTTCTGGGCTCCTTGTCTACGTTCTCCGCATTTAGTGTGGAAACGGTTGTCTTATTGGAAACAGGACATTGGCTACTAGCGATTTTCTATGTAATGTTGAGTATTGTCGGTGGTTTATGGATTGGACAATTGGCAAGAAAGTGGGGAAGCGTATGACAATCAGTGAAGTAGCAATTGTTGCGCTCGGAGGATTTGTCGGTGCGATTTTACGTTATGTTATTTCTAACAAGCTCAATGCTTCGGGCAGATTTCCAGTTGGGACATTAGCTGTTAATTTAATTGGTTCATTATGCATCGGGATTTTATTCGGATTAGACATTGGCCGGCTATGGAACATATTCATTGTCTCAGGTTTTCTCGGCGCATTGACAACGTATTCGACGTTACAAAAAGAATTATTAACGATGTCGGCTGAAGGAATGAAAAAGCGTGCGATTTTGTATGGGGTATTAACATACGGTGGTGGGATTGTTTTGGCTTATTGTGGGTATGTGCTGAGTTCGTAGAGTGAAATAAGACTTTGGATTTTGAGATGAAAAAGCATAAAGAAAACGATGCAAAGCAGCTTGCAGAAACTGTTTTGCATCGTTTTTTAGTATTTGATTTTATAAATAGAAGCATCTTTCGCGAAATTAGGGCTATTGTACAAAACGAGTACGTCCGTTAACTGATGCTCATCCATATAGTCCGCGGCACTTATATTATAGTAGCGCAAATCTAGCATATGGATTTCTTCATAATGATTGGCTAAAAACGGTACGAAAATATGGGCAAAAGAATCTTTGAATAGGAGCAATTTTTTGCCGTTTTTATTGTCAGAAGTAATGACTGTATTGGCATAATTACCGCCTAAAAAATAGCTGTATTGATCTCTTTTTTCTAAATAAGACGGTTCATAAAGCCCTTTTAAAAGTGGTTCTGCATCTCTTTTTACTTCAAATTTTGCTGTATTTTTTAGTTCGAATTGTTCAATCGTGTCGGCTGGAATCGTTAAATCATTGCCTTTTGCATAAAAGCTTCCGTAAAATTCATCCGATACAGTTTCGATGTGAAAATCGTCTTTTGAAAAAGGTTGGATATCTAGTGATTTTATGATTTCATCATACGTATAAAAAGCACCTAAAGCTGTCCAATGATGGTCTGTTCTAAAGAAAATCGTTTCATCTTTATGTTTTTTTAATAAGTTGAAAGGATCGAATAACGTCATTTTTGGATCCAATTTATTCTCGGTAGTTTGCATTATTTCTTGGTGTTTACCATTATTTGAATAACGAGGTAAATTTTCAGGATATAAATCAATCGCAGTTGGTACAAGCATTACCGTCACATTCGCATTTGGATGCTGCTCTTGAAAAGCATTTACTGCTTCAATATTTTTCAAAAGTTGGTCGGTTATTTCAGCCGGTTTTTCCAATAGCATTTGTTGTTTCCCGAAATAAATGCCATTGTTTTCACGCTTGCCAATCGCTTGTTCAGTTTGCGCTTTTACACCTGTCCAAAAAGTTTTCGCGAAAAATTGATCGATCATATACGTTTCAAAGTCAGCTGTAAAACGTCCATCTTTTAATGTTTGGAATGTTAATGTTGGTTTTTCAGCAAGCGGGCGATTTTCAAATTCTGAAAAAGCTTGATCTTGTTTGAAAGTATTGGCAATACTTATTCCAAATATAAAGAGTAGAAACAGCCCAATTAATAACCAGTTTTTCACAAATACGCACCGCCTTTCTAAAATCTAAAATAAATAAATGGATTAAAGCTATCATCGACTAAATAAGCTGTTGATAATAATAAAATGCCGATGATTGCCCCAAAACGAATTACTTCTCTCACGATCAAAAAACTACTCAATTTTTGTAAAGCTTGATCAATCTGTTTCCATAATGGAGTAGAAGCGAAAATGGCAAGGATGAATAAAATGCCAAAAGTGGATAGATGATATAAATCTTCCATTTGGTAAAAGTCACCAAATCCAAGCATTGTTTTTGCGTAAAACAGTCCTTTTGAGAGCTCTTCAAAAGCAAATAATACCCAACTGAAAATGACGACGAGCAGCAAGTAACTATGTTGGAAGAATTTCGGCATTTTCTCCAAAAACGTTAGCAGGAATGCTTTCTCCAATGCTAAAATTACACCAAAATAAAGCCCCCATAAAATAAAGTTCCAACTCGCACCATGCCATAATCCGGTAGCACCCCAAACGATGAATAAATTGCGGTATAATTTCAGTTTACCTCCGCGGTTACCACCTAAAGGGATGTAAAGATAGTCGCGGAACCAGCCACCTAATGTCATATGCCAACGACGCCAAAACGCTGTGGCACTTCTTGCGATATATGGATAATTGAAGTTCATCGGGAACGTAAAACCAAACATTTTCCCAAGTCCAATCGCCATATCTGAATATCCACTGAAGTCAAAATAAATATGGAACATAAAAGCGATGATCCCAAGCCAAGCCGCCATTACTGTTAAGTCAGATGCCGCGGTGGCTTCCGTTTGATTCCATAAAACAGCTAAAGAATTTGCAAGTAAAACTTTTTTTCCAAGCCCAATCGTGAAGATTTGTACACCTTCCGCAAATTGTTGGCTATTCCATTTACGATCATTAATTTCCTGTTCAATTAATGCATAACGCACAATCGGTCCTGCAATTAATTGGGGAAATAAAGAAACGTAAAGTGTGAAATTAATCAAATTCCTTTGCGCCTTCACTTGTCCGCGGTACACATCAATTGTGTAAGACATTGTTTGGAAAGTATAAAATGAAATCCCAATCGGTAATGGCAAATCTAATGGGTCCAGTTGGAGACTCAACAATTGATTTACATTATCTACAATAAAGTTCGCATATTTGAAAAAGAATAACACAGCTAAATTGACAATGATGGATGAAATAAGCCCGATTCTTGCTTTATTCGGTGCATCTTTACGATGTTTTTCAATCCATAAACCATGTACATAATCTGCTAGTGCAGAAAATAATAATAAGACAATATAAACTGGCTCGCCCCATGCATAAAAAATTAAGCTAATGATTGCGAGCGTCGCATTTTGAATTTTTCTTGGACTAATAAAATAAACAACTAATGTGATGGGTAAAAAGTAAAATAAAAATGGCAAGCTACTAAAAACCATTTTGTCACATCCTTGAATCAAATTAACAGTAAGTTTTATAAATTGTATAAAAAAACTAGGACAACTTCATCCATTTGTGAGTTTGTCCTAGTAAAGCTTAATATGCATTATTCAAATTGTGCTTTAAATGCATCTACAACTTGATCAGGTGCTGAAAAAGTGACGTATAACAAGAAATTTCCTTCGGTCGTAATGACATTGTTTTTCACTTTTTCATGTTGATCTGGTAAATATTGTGACCATGTTTGATCTTGTGCTTCAAGTTCATTTTCTAACGCTGTTTTTAATGTTGCAACATCTGCTTCATCTTTTGCTTCTAAAACGATGATTTCGTCTGAATTGATGTTCATCATTGCCGCAATAAACTTACCGTTCGCAAGTTGGGCTGGATCAATTTCAAGGCGTTCTAACGTCATTTCAACCATTGGATCATCCGAATCGGCATTCGTTAAATCATCAATGATATAGCCATTTAATGCGTCTTCTTTTGTCATGTCACCATCTTCAGTTAATGCATCCACCATTGCTGTTTCAACTGCATTATAAACTTCTTCAAAGTTCGCTGTTTCTTCAGGTTCATCTGAGCCATTTCCTGCATTATTGTCTGGCTTGTCAGCATTGCTTCCACAAGCAGCTAATACAAGAACGAGCATTAGCATTGCTGTCATCATTAATTTTTTCATCATATCATTTGCACCTCTTCAATTTTTAAGACCTATTCTTTCTATAGCCATTTTACATGAAGTTTAATCAAAAAACTATTGAAAATATGTGTGGACATTTGCCCAAATCTCCATGGAAGTTGCTATGAAGAGCTTGAGTGTGGAAAGCTATGTCCATTTTTTTACAGGAGGATTGGGTGAGTGGAAGTTTTTTAGCAGCGAATCTAATCTCTGAACGACGGAATAAAATTTTAAGCGGTGAATAAACTGTCTGAACGGCGAATCTAATCTCTGAACGGCGGAAAAATTTTAAAAACGACGAATATATTTCCTGAACGACGAAATAAATCTCACAACGCTACATACATTTCCCCACAAAATTCATAGCCATCAAAAAACGATCAGCATCCGAAACGCTGATCGTTTTTCAATTTCATTTATAATGTTTCGCCGCAGTCGCTGCAGAATTTAGCATTGGGCTTATTTTCTTTATCACATTTTGGACATGTTTTTACTGCATTTTGTGGTGTACCACATTCGCCGCAGAATTTAGCGTTTTTAGCAATCATTGCTTTACAATTGATGCATGGCACTTTTTCTTCTTGTACAGATTTACCACATTCACCGCAAAACTTTGCATTCGCATTAATATCAGCATTACAATGTGGACATTTTTTCGTTTCCATTTGTGGTTGTTGTGCTTGCTGTTGTTGATTTGGATTTAAGGCGTTTGACATCATGCCACCTAAAGCCGCACCTGCGCCAAGTCCAGCACCCGCACCTGCTAAGCCACCACCTTCATTTTTCGCCGCATCACGTAAAGCTTCCGCAGCTTGGTATTGTTGGTATTGACCCATATCGCCAAGAACGCCCATTGACGTACGTTTGTCCATCGTTTCTTCGACTTCTTTTGGTAGCGATAAGTTTTCGATGTATAACGATGTAATTTGTAAACCGAATGCTGAGAAGCGATCTTCCATCTTCGCTTTTCCTTGTTCGCTCAATTCATCATAATGCATTGCAAGATCAAGTGCTGGAATTTGTGACTCTGCAAAGAGATCTGTTAAACCAGAAACGATCATGCGTTTTAATTGTCCTTCAATTGTTGCTGTATCATAAGATGAACTCGTGCCGAACACTTCTTTTAAAAAGACTGTGGGATTTGATACGCGGTATGAATAAATCCCATGTCCACGTAAACGAATCATCCCAAATTCTGCATCGCGCATCATAATCGGATTAGAAGTACCCCATTTTTGATCGATAAATTGTTTTGTATTGACAAAATAAACGTCTGCTTTAAATGGTGAGTTAAATCCGTGTTTCCAAGACTTTAATTTTGTTAAAATCGGCATGTTTTGCGTCCAAAGTTGATGACGACCTGGTCCGAAAACATCTGCAATTTCTCCTTCATTGACAAAAATCGCTGCTTGAGATTCACGTACTGTTAATTCAGCACCCATTTTAATTTCATTGCCTGCAACTGGAAATTTATAGACCATTGTATCGGAAGTTGTATCCGTCCATTCAATAACTTCGATAAATTGATTTTTCAAGAAGCCAAATAAGCCCATTGTAAAAAACCCCTTTCACCTTTTCTTTAATTATAATATACGAATCAAAATCATTAAAGTTTCAAGAACAGTAGATTTTTTCGCAAGAATTGTCTAACATGATTAAATAGAATAAAAGACGGAGGAATCAAGATGAATCAACAACATCAATCAAATAGAAAAGGTAAAAAGGGTTTATTGTCGACAATTATCGCAGTCGTCATTGTCGCGATTGCAGCGTTTTTTAATATAGATTTATTTGATGAGAAACAACCCGATGGCAATCAAATTCCCGTAGAATTAGTACGTACGGTAGACGGTGACACGATTAAAGTCATGTATGAAGGCGAAGAACGTAGCATTCGTTATTTATTAATTGATACACCGGAAATGAACTATTCTAATGATGACGAGCCTGAACCATTTGCGAATGAAGCGACAGAGCGTAATGATGAGCTACTTAGAAGTGGACAAGTGACAATCGAGTTTGACGAAGGCGATCGTGAAGATAAATATGGTCGCTTGCTTGCGTATATTTATGTGGATGGTAAAAGTGTGCAAAAAACTTTATTAGAAGAAGGCTATGCACGCGTTGCTTATGTATTTGAACCGAACACAAAATATGTCGACGATTTTAACGCTGCTGCAAATCGTGCGAAACAAGCGGAAAAAGGCGTCTGGTCAATCGATGGCTATGTAACAAATCGTGGGTTTAATTCGAAATAAAAAATAAAAGGTTGACATCTGAAATGAAACTGATATGATTTTTATCAATTAGTTTTTCAAAAAACAATTAACAATTACATAAATTTGAAAAGACGCTGAAGTAGTTTTCTTATGTGCAGCAAAAAGAGACTGAACGATTGGTGAGAGTTCAGGCAATAAGTAAAGTGAATTACGCCGTCATCTTTTTTCAATTAACAATAAGTGGACGACTATTTTTAGTCGGTCAATTAGGGTGGTAACGCGGAGAACTCTTCGTCCCTTTCTAGGGATTGAAGGGTTTTTTTGCATCTTTTTTTACAAAAAATGAGGAGTGGGTATGGATGTTACAGACGAAATCAGTCATGAAGCCAACATTAATCGAAGCAATTGCAATCGTGGCATTGATTGTTGCGATTATGAATATTAGTATATTAAAATTGGAAGCACCACCGCATATGCCGATTTTATTATCGGTATTGTTATTAATTTGTTACGGTTTAGTGCGAAAAGTAAAATATAAAGATCTTGAACGGGGCATCGTTGACGGTGCTGGAGCTGGGATGAGTGCTGTATTTTTATTTTTCTTTATCGGTATTTTAGTTGGTACTTGGATGATGAGTGGCACGATTCCGACATTGATTTATGCAGGCTTTCAAATTGTGACACCATCATTCTTTTTAGCAATCATTTTCGTTGTGACAGCGATTGTTGGTGTGGCAGTTGGTAGTTCTTTAACGACTGTTGCGACAGTAGGGGTTGCATTTATTGGAATGGCAAGTGTGTTGGATGTGTCATTAGCAATGGCTGCAGGAGCAATTGTATCGGGTGCATTTTTTGGAGATAAAATGTCACCTTTATCGGATACGACAAACTTATCAGCGTCAATGGTTGGAACAGATTTATTCGAACATATTCGTAATATGGGTTGGACGACATTCCCAGCATTTGGAATTACGTTCGTTTTATTCGCTTTCTTATCACCGAAAATTACGGAAGTGGATCATTCAAAAATCGAGCAATTTAAAGAAGGTCTGCTCAGTACGAATTTAATTCATTGGTACACATTATTACCTTTAGTCGTGTTATTTGTATTATCGATTTTAAAAACACCAGCGATGATGGCGTTGGCGGGAAGTTCATTTGCAGCAATCATCGTGACGTACTTCCACCATACCCCTTCAGCAAGTGAGTTAATGGGTGTCATGTTCGGTGGTTACAAATCAAAAACTGGTATTGAAGAAATTGATGCATTATTAACACGAGGTGGAATGGAAAGTATGATGTTCACAATCTCACTCGTTTTATTAGCATTAAGTATGGGTGGATTATTATTTAAACTAGGGATTGTACAAAGATTATTAACTTCTTTAGAAAAGGTCTTAAAAAGAGTTTCATCTGTCATCGCGGCTTCGGCAATGACGGCAATTGGGATTAATATTTTAATTGGTGAACAATATTTATCGATTTTATTAACAGGGCAAGCTTTTAAACCTCAATATGAAAAAGTTGGACTGGCGGGCAAAAACTTAAGCCGTGTCATGGAGGATGCAGGAACTGTTGTCAATCCACTCGTACCTTGGAGTGTTTGCGGAATCTTTATCGCAGGCGTATTAGGTGTAAGTGTACTGGATTACTTACCATTTGCATTCTTCTGTTTATTATCACCTGTTCTTACGGTATTATTTGGGTATATGGGTAAAACATTAACGTATACGAAATAATAAGAGAGAAGGGGAATCATGATGGGGAATGGATCGAAGTTTGAATGGACGGGGAGAGTTGACGATACAGCGGATTGGTCGCAGTTTCGTGTGCATCAAGTAGTGGAGGACGACGTTGGAAAGTTTAGGTTGATTGGCTTTAAAAGTGATGAAGGAGTGCGTCGCAATGCAGGACGTGTCGGTGCAAAAGAAGGGCCAGATGCAATTCGCTCGGCACTCGCAAATTTTCCTTGGCGTCAACGAAAAGGGACTTTCATTCAAGATTACGGAAATGTCGTCTGTGAAGGAGAAAATTTGGAAGAAGCACAACTAGCATTGGGAGAAGTTTGTAGTGAGGCGCTGAATCGTCAACAAATTCCAATCATTTTGGGTGGCGGACATGAAACATTTTACGGTCATTATTTAGGGGTCAGACAGTATTTAGGTCCAGAAGCTACAATAGGTATGATTAATATTGATGCACATTTTGATTTGCGCAGTTATAAAGAGCAACCTTCTTCTGGTACGATGTTTCGCCAAATTTTAGATTGCGATGAACATGCAGGCTATTTAGTCGTTGGCATTCAAAAATACGGTAATACAGAAGCGTTGTTTGAAGCGGCAGACGAGCGTGGTGTCGAATATGTGCTAGAAGAAGAGCTTGATCAAGTGGATGTCAATCAAGTGATTCAACAGTTTGCAGCTTCATATGACGCCGTTATCGTCACGGTATGTATGGATGTTTTGGCAAGTTCTGTGGCTCCTGGCGTTAGCGCACCGTCTGTTTTTGGTTTAGCACCAACTACAGTCCGCTGGTTACTCAGAACGATTACTTCATTAGAGAATATGCGCTCGTTTGACGTTTCAGAAGTAAACCCTTCGTTAGATGAAGACGGTCGAACAGCGAAGTTAGCAGCGGCATTTGTGTTAGAAGTAATGATGGGGATGACAGAGAAGTAAGGGTTTTTGGTTGGAAAGTGTAAGGAAATAGCAATGAAACACCTTTCATGAACTAATTTGATGCGTTCATGAAAGGTGCTTTTTGATTGAGCGCTCGCTTTTAATGTAATTTTAATGCAAATGAAAGGAGCCGTACAATTTAGCTTTCTTTTTGGTAGATATCGTTAATTAATTCATCTAAATAACGTAACACTTCATTAGATGCTTGTTCTAAACGTCTAAGTTCGTCTTCAGCTTGCTCAATGTCTCCCTGTTGGAAGTAAGTTGCAGCGTCTTTCGCAGCATGATGTACTTCTGCATGATGATACTCGAGATCTTGATAGGCTTGATTATTGTGGAATAAAGCTTTTGTCTCTTCTTGGTCATACCATTTTCCAAGGCGGCAATCATGGTGAGAAGCGACATCACTCGGCGAGACATCTTCAAGTCCAATAAACATATTGTAAATGCGCCATTTCCATAAAATATGATCTGCTTTTGATAATTGTAAAAGCGATAAAGAAGAAAGGGCAATATTATTATTTTCAACGACATGTGCTCTGAAATTATTAATTTCAACACTTAACGCATGAATGCCCGAACTTGTTTGATTGCCTAAAGAACGAATATCTTCCTGTAAGTGTGCGATTTCCATCATTCGATTTGTAATTTCATCAATCGAAGCAGCTTGTTCTTCAGCAATGGATGCTGTATTCGTTACATCGACGTTAATGTCTTCCGTCGTTTCAACGATGGAGGAGAGTAACGGTAACGATTGTCTTGCCTCAGTTGATGCGGTTTGTAAAATCGTTGTCGTTTCGCCGATTGAATCGGAAACATAATCCGAATACGTTTTTAAATGATGTACATGATCGGATACTTCTTGTAAGGCATCAACTGTGTTTTCAGCGAGCTTCCGTACTTCTTCTGCAACAACTGCAAAGCCTTTACCATGCTCACCAGCTCGTGCTGCTTCAATGGATGCGTTTAGAGCAAGCAAGTTGGTTTGGGAAGCAATGCTGTTTACAAGTTGTACAACTGATTCAATATTATTGACGCGTTCTTGTAGCTCTGAAAATGTTTGAACGATTGAAGCGAATGTATCTTCCGTTTTAAAAATTTCGTCCAAAGCATGTTCAATTGCTTTTTGCCCATTTTGCGCATGGTTAACCGAGTCATTTGTTTTTTCTGAAATTTGATTAGAAAAATGCGCCACTTCCACAATGGATGCACTTATTTCCTCTGTCGCAGCGGTAGAAGATTGAATTTCGGCATTTTGTTGATCTAAACTAAAAATCAAATCTTTCATATACATAATTTCAGCGTTCGTTTCTACTAGGCTTGTAATTTCCGCAACGACATTTTCTAAAATTTTTTCATTGAAAATATTTGTTAATAATTGTTGTTCTACCGTAATTGCAGCATGAAAAGAAGCGATGTAGTCAAATGCTTTTTGCTGACGAAAGCCGAATGTTTGGGCAAGTTGTTTTTGGACATAAAAAGAAAATTGACTATACAAAGCTATAAGTTGTCCAAGTTCAAAATTGGCTATACGTAAGCGATTGAAAAAGCGAATGCGACCTGCAAAATAAGCTTCATCTCGATCTGATTGAAAAAATTGTTGGAGATATGTTGTGATGCCTTGTTCTGAGATAGTTTGTTTAGCTGCTGGATTTGCTTCATAAAGCAAAGTTAAAAATAAGGAAGCAAGAGATGGCTCTATTGCTGCGAGCTTTGTTTCTGCTTCTTTTAGATACAAAAGGTCCGTTGTCGTTAAGTTGTTATAGGCAAGTAATGATTTGAATTTAGCAGCAACATCCAAATCTGTTTCGCGTTGAAAAAAATGCTGTTGGTTTAATTTAGGCTTTACTGTGACCATCATACCAGCTCCCGAAAAAAGTTATATACCTTTCATCGTACAACATGACCTTTGAAATGTAAATTCAATTTTTAGATTCTCTTTCATGTTGTGAAGTTTGTTTGAAGAAAGCGTTTTGTAATGCTTGTTCTTCTATTGGAATTCGAATTTTGAGCATGAGGATGTTTAAAAATGTAAAAAGTACAGCCGTGTAATAAGCCCCTAGTAAAGTAGGAAGAACAAGTAATTCAATTGTCACGATTAAGTAATTTGGATGATTTAACCAACGATACGGTCCTTTTTGCACTCTTTTTGCCTGTTCTAAAATCATAATTTTTGTATTCCAAAACTTGCCGAGTGAAACTAAGCACCAAACCCTAGCAAGTTGGACGAGTAAAAAGACAATGATTAATAGTTCCCAATACGGAAAAAGAGGCCGGTTGAAGAGGAAAACTTCCATTATAAGAAATACGAAAAATAATGTATGCATCGCCACCATCCAAGGATAATGGCTAGCCCCTACTTCATAACCACCTTGTTGCAAAATCCATTTCTCATTTCTTTTCGCAGTTAATAATTCTACTAGTCTTTGAGCAATGACCAAACAAATAATGATGCTACTCAACATATTCAGGCACACTCCACTGCAAAAGTAAAAGTTCCGCACAAAAACCTGGCCCAAGTGCAGCCATTAAGCCAAACTCGTCAGTAGTTGGTTGTTCATCTAAGAAGCTTTGTAAAACGTATAAAATGGTAGGCGAAGACATATTACCATATTGCTTTAAAATTTCTCTGGCATTTTTTGTACGGTTAGAGGGAAAGTTCAGGGCTTTTTCATAAGCTGTTAACACTTTTTTACCGCCCGGATGAGCGATGAAATGTTGGATGTTTTCATGGGCTAATTGATGGGTTTCAATAAAGTCTTTGACGGTTTCACCTAGCCAGTTTTCAATAATGGAAGGGATACTTTTAGAAAAAATCACATGAAAGCCATTATGTTGAATGTCCCAACCCATCACATCTTCTGATTTGGGCATCCACTTACTTTTAGTAGCAATGATTTTTGGAATGGCATTGTGCACGGGAATTTCGCACTTTTCACCGCCAATTAGCGCACAAGCGATGCCATCACTGAATAAGGATGCTCCGATTAAATTGCTTTTTGACAAATCATCTTTTTGGAAAGTTAGGCTACAAAATTCTACAGCAAGGACAAGGACTTTTGCTTCTGGATAAGCTTTACAATAATCGTATGCACGGCTTAATCCAATCGCTCCGCCCGCACAACCTAGTCCGAAGAGTGGAATTCTTTTAGTGTCCGAGCGAAAACGAAGCTTGTTCATGATACGTGCTTCAATGCTCGGTGTTGAAATGCCACTGCTTGAAACGTAAAAAATGGCATCAATTTCACCTGGTAAAACAGGGCTTTTTAATGTAGAACGATTGTTTAAGCAGTTTTCGATTGCTTGTACCCCAAATTTCACTGCATATTCAATATAGGCGTCATTTCTTTCAGCGAGTGAATGGGGCTCTTCAAACCATTTTAGTGGTTTACATAAGTGACGTTTTTCAATTTCACCATTTTCAAATACTTTTAAATACCGCTCGATCTTCGAGAATTTCGATTGAAAAAGAGACTTGGTAAGTTGCATCGCATCTTCTTGATGGATAATAAATTGAGGGTTTACTGTGCTAACAGAAAATATAGATGGCATTTGATCGCTCCTTTTAATAGGTGATGAATTAGGTGTCTCCAAATAGGTATGAGCCGGGTGCATGATTGAATGGACTGGATGTAAGCTATAGTTGACTATATGTTTTGGGGGAAGTTGATATGAAGTTTACAGGGTTGAAACGTGAAAAGTTTGTCACATCGATTGATTGTCTCACACGAAACGGTTAAAATACGGTATAGTTAATGAGTGAATTTGTCTTTTAGAAAGAAGGATTAAAATGAGTACTGATAATTTTTGGCTTGATTTACCGAAGCCGTTTTTTATATTAGCACCGATGGAAGACGTGACGGATGTTGTGTTTCGCCATGTCATTGCCGAAGCGGGCCGCCCAGATGTATTTTTTACAGAATTTGCCAATACGGCAAGTTACTGCCATCCTGAAGGGACAGAAAGTGTGCGCGGTCGTTTAACTTTTACAGAAGACGAGCAGCCAATTGTTGCACATATTTGGGGAGACAATCCGGAGTATTTTAAAGAAATGAGTATTGGCATGAAGAAACTTGGTTTCAAAGGTGTCGATATTAATATGGGATGTCCTGTTCAAAACGTTGCGGCAAAAGGGCGTGGATCAGGTTTAATTAATCATCCTGAAAATGCTGCGGCAATTATTCAAGCAGCAAAAGCTGGCGGACTTCCTGTCAGTGTGAAGACGCGAATTGGATATAATGAAATTGAGGAAATGCGTGAATGGCTTCCACATATTTTCAAGCAAGATATTGCGAATTTATCGATTCATTTACGTACGCGTAAAGAAATGAGTCAAGTGCCAGCCCATTGGGAATTAATTCCTGAGATTAAAAAAATGCGTGATGAAATTGCACCGAATACTTTATTGACAATTAATGGAGATATTCCAGATCGTCAAAAAGGCTTGGAGTTAGTTGAAAAATACGGTGTAGATGGTGTGATGATTGGACGCGGCGTCTTTACAAATCCATTTGCCTTTGAAAAAGAACCACGCAAGCATTCGGCAAAAGAGCATTTACAATTACTGCAAATGCAACTCGATTTACATGATCAATACGATAAAGAAGTAGAACCTCGTTCATTTAAACCATTATTACGCTTCTTCAAAATTTACATCCGTGGTTTTAAAGGCGCGAGCGAATTACGCCACCGTTTAATGAGTACAAAATCAACAGATGAGGTACGTGAAATTTTACAACCGTATATGGAAGCTGATTTGGAAGGATAAAACTTCTGTGAAAAGCCGTCTTTGGAATGCGTGAATGCATTTTAGGGGCGGTTTTTTGGTGGGAAGAGAGTGTTTGTTGAAGCGAGGCGGGAAGAATTGTGACTTCGTTGAAATAACGTCAAACTTCGTTGAAATAGTGTTAAAGTGCATTGGAAAATTGAACTTCGGGGAATCAGGTTGAAACTTCGGGGAAAAAAGCTAGACATCGTTGAAAAGGTGGACTTCGTTGAATCGAACCAGAACTTCGTTGAATTAATTCATCCTCTAATTTTAAGAAAATGAAAAGCACGCTTCATCTGAAAAATAGATGTGCGTGCTTTATTGGTTCGGATATGTTTTAGTTTGCCAATGCTTTTTGAACTGCATCTGGGTTGAAGCCTAAAATCCATTGACCATTTAATTTTGTTTGAGGAACGCCCATTTCTCCTGTTTCCGCTACTAATTTTTGCGCAGCTTCCACATCGATTTGAACATTCACTTCTTCAAATGGAATGTTTTGCTCTTGTAAATAATTTGTCATCATCGTGCAATATGGGCAAGTTGATGTTGTATAAACGATTGCTTTAGTCAATGTCAACAACTCCTTTAATATATTCATTTCATTGTATACTGATAGGGGTATGTTGTAAATCATTTTGCTTATGCAAGTTAAGAGCGCTGTCACTAGATAGTCGTTATAATGAAGTTAGAAGATTAAAATAATGAGGAGTGATTGGAATGAATTTGATTGAGACACCTTATTTATTAACAGAAAAAGAGAAGCATATTCAAAAAGTATTGAAGTTGGACAATGTTTTCATCTCAAATATTCAATTGAAAATCGGAGAAGAAATTCCAGAGCATGATTCGAAAAAAGAAGTAATCATCGCCGTTCGTAAAGGAGCTGTGGCTTTTATGGTTGAAGGTGAAGAAGTGATTGTGACTGAGGAAAATGTGCTACATATGGACCCACTTGAAATGCATAGTTTAAAAGCTGTGGAAGATACAGATTTACTTGTCATTCAAGTGACGCCTTAATAGGAGGATTTTATGTCAATTCGTTTAAGTATTTTAGATCAATCGCCGATTTCGGAAGGCCAAACTGCGCGCGAAGCTTTATTCAATACAGTTGAATTAGTGAAAAAGGCAGAAGAGTGGGGATTTACAAGGTTTTGGGTGTCAGAACATCATGATACGCCGACACTCGCAGGTTCATCGCCAGAAATATTGATGTCCTATTTAGCTTCGGTCACTTCAAAAATTCGCATTGGATCAGGCGGGGTAATGTTAACGCATTACGCACCGTTTAAAGTTGCGGAAAATTTTAAGGTACTCGAAGCGTTGTTTCCTGGAAGAATTGATGCGGGAATCGGCCGAGCTCCTGGTGGCATGCCGCGATCGACATATGCGTTGAATCAAGGAAAATACCGTGATGCATCTATTTTTCCTTTGCAAGTAGATGATTTCTTAATGTATTTACAGGATGCGTTGCCGGAAGACCATTTATACGAAGGGTTACAAGCGACACCAATTGTGGAAAAAGCGCCAACTGCGTGGTTGTTAGGCTCAAGTGTTAACTCTGCGAAAATGGCTGCGGAAAAAGGCATGCCTTATTTATACGCCAAATTTATCAATGATGAAGGCGGAGAAGAAGCGGCAGAAGCGTATCGTATGCATTTCAAACCGTCAAAATACTGCGCGGAACCAAAACACGCAGTCGCCGTATTTTTTGTCTGCGCTGAAACAGATGAAGAAGTAGAAAGAATCGTCTCTTCATTGGATTTGTCACTTATTTTGTCCGCACAAGGAATCCCAATGGCAGGCACACCGTCACCTGAAAAAGCACTACACTATCCCTATTCAGATTTCGAAAAACGCTACATTCCAGAAAACCGCAAAAGAATGATCATCGGCACACCCGAAACTGCACGCCGCGAAATCGAAGCACTAACAAAAGCACATCAAACCAATGAAATCATGCTCGTCATGAATACGTATCACATGCAAGATAAATTAAACGCCTATCAATTAATTGCTAAAGAAGTGGGTATTTGTTGAGTTAATAGTATTTATGTTTGGGGTGTCAGGCACTTTTGGGGTAACGATTCGGAATGTTCATAGGTTCGTGACTGGCACAAACGGGGAAACGGTTCTGAATATTCATCTGCTTGTGCCAGTCACTTTTAAGGGGACAATTCTGAATACATAGACATTATTTGTGGAAAGGGAGAGAATATGATGCAGGGACAGGGCTTACAGAAACTAGAGGGTTTTCGGTTAACTACGCTTTATTCAAAGCAAATGAGCGTTTCTTATAACGAAGGTAAAATGAATGTTATTATGGTGGACCCTGTTTTTCTTTTCAAGACGTGGAAACAAGGAAGCGACTGTATTGGTATTTGCAGTCTACTGAAACCAAAGAAGATGATGACGTGTTGGTAGTTCAAGAAAACGTAGCGCCTAAGCCTTTACCTTGTGAAGCGATACATGAAGACAGTGGGGAAGTTGCGATTCAAGCATCGAGTTTTCGAATCGCAAATGGCGATGTACAAGACATTGCTTTTCATACTTTTGGAGATGAGAATTTGCAGTTTATACATGGAATATCAATCACATCGGAGCACGCGAAGGTAGAAATCCGAGCCTTAGCTGGTGGTTCGGTCGAAGTTGAAATTCACATGGAGCGTTTGGTGGCGTGATGAGGAATTTTATTAAATGGGTTGGTTTAATAATTGGAGTTTTGTTGATTTCTAGTGTCGCATTATGGGGTGTAACTGGAAAATGGATGCGTGATGGTTTGGAACCGACAGCGGATGGAACGAAGGAGTTTGCCATTGTATTAGGCGCTAAAGTGAATGGTGAAACGCCTTCTTTAGCATTGAAATATCGTTTAGATGCTGCGCTTAATTACGCCAATGAGCATCCGAATGTACAATTGATTTTATCGGGTGGGCAAGGAACAGGAGAAGCAATCAGTGAAGCGCAGGCGATGGAAAATTATTTAGTCGCCAATGGACTGTCAAAAGATCGTCTTCTATTAGAAAATAAGTCGACATCTACCTATGAAAATATCCTATTTTCAAAAGCGTTATTACCAGAAGGTGTTGCAGAAGTGACGATCATTAGCAATGATTTTCACTTAGCTCGTGCTCAAAAGCTAGCGGAAAACCTAGATTTGACAACCGACGTCATTGCTGCACAAACACCTGGAATTGTGGAACAAAAACTGAGAACACGAGAACGGTTGGCGTTAATAAAAACTTTGGTGTTGGGGGAGTAAGTGACGAGTTAATGGGCTTGCCCCTTTTTTAATTGAAATTGTGCGCTTTGGTGTCACTGGCACAAATGGGGGAGCAGTTCTGAATATTCATCTGCTCGTGCCAGTCACTTTTAAGGGAACGATTCTGAAAAAAACAGGAGGGAGCTTATGAAGAGAGTAATCTTATGTCTAACTTTTACTATTTTGATCTTTTCCCTCTTTGGTTGTGGGATGAGTCCAGGTGAGAAAAATGGTGGGGTGTTAAGTAAGGAACAAGTGCTGAAAATAGATCCTGATGCAGATTTAGTAGAGTATGCAGGAGCTGTGTATAAAGCTGGGATTGATTGGGGGGACGAAATGGAATTAACAAAAGATGAGCAAGTCGCTGAAGTTACAGAAGGGATGGCGACGCATTTGGATGTTGGAACGCCGATTTTTAAAGCTAAAGAAAGAAGTGATATTTTAGTAGTAATGGATGGTGCTACTGAGAAAAGGTATTTAATTCAAATGGGAGAATGAAGTTGAATAGTAAAAGTAAAACCCACTTCAAAAAATGAAGTGGGTTTTAAAATGATGCAAAAAAGTCGTTGTAAAACACATTACGTCCAATGTTTATAGTGTTATTTTGTTGAATATTCATTTGGGTGTGCCAGGCACACCCAAATAACAGCATTTATCCTACTCTTTCACAAAGTTGTATGAGGCTTCGTTTGAAGTATTCATTTTTTTCTTTATCACGTTTTTTAGGACCTTTTAATCTACCACCACTCATGCGGATTTTTTGTGCTTCGTGGCGTGCGTAGAGAAGTTGGTCGATGTTGTCGTTTGTGTAAAGTCTGCCGTTTTGGTCGATTGGATTTCCTTGTTTAGCGAGTACCATTGCGGCTAGTCCGTAATCTTGTGTGACGACGATATCACCTTTTTTAATGCGGTTAACGAGTACAAAGTCTACTGCGTCAGCTCCTTTCGAAACGATAATTGTTTCTGCGCCTTCTTTTTCGATTTCATGTGCTGTATCGCAAATTAATGTGCAAGGCATTTCAAACTTCAAGGCCACTTGAACCGTTTCATTCACGACAGGGCAGCCATCTGCATCTACAAAAATAGCCGTCATTGTTTTCGCTCCTTTTTCTTATCTATATTCTATCTTAGTCAAAAATAGTCATGAAGGGGAAGGAAAATGGATTTAATTGGCTACGGATGTTGAAAAAATTTAAAAATGATTGTTTTTTTCTTCGATTATAGACTGAAAAATTCACAGCATGGCTGAGTGAGTGAAAGAACGCTTTTTAAGAAATAGATGCAGCCCTTCACGAAGGAGATTCGAGTGTTTACAAGCAAGATTCGCTGATTCAATGAAAAGATTCAACCGTTCACAAGCAGGATTTGATCATTCATTAAAAAGATTCGACCGTTGGCAAGCAAGATTCATTCAAAAGAATGATTCAACCTTTCTAAAGGTGATTCAACTATTCAAGCAATTCACCGTTCAGCGCTGACACATAAATTCGCGCCCCTACAAATGCTTTTATTTAAAAGGAAATCTATCCCCACGAACTTATTCAAACAAGCAAGCAAGCCAATTGCTATTCATAAATAATGTGCACTTGGTATACTAAGAATGAAGGAGATGGACGTTACGTGTTAAAGAGAGAAGCGGCGCATCTTTATCCAGGCTATTTTGCATTGGTGATGGCGACGGGGATTTTATCGGTTGCGGCATTATTATATGAATATCATTTTATAGCGAAAAGTTTATTTTTCATTAATAGTATTTTTTATCTTTTATTTTGGATTTTGACAGTGATGAAGTTGATGTATTATTTTCCGAAAGTAAGAGCGGAAATTTGTCATCATAAAACAGGACCCGCTCATTTTACAATTGTTGCTGGAACCAGTGTTTACGGCGTGCAATGGTATATGATTTTTGGTGCGCATCAAATCGCAATGGCGTTATGGTTTTTGGCAATTATTTTATGGTTCATTATGATGTATACCTTTTTCACCGCAGTGATTGTGAGTGAAGACAAGCCTTCTTTAAGCGAAGGGATTAATGGTGCTTGGTTAATTGTCGTTGTGGCAACACAGTCGATTAGCATATTAGGAACATTTGTAGCACCTCATTTTCCCACAGAGCAAAAAGAGTATATATTATATTTCACATTGTCGATGTACTTATTAGGCTGCATGTTGTATTTAATTATTATGACATTCATTTTTTATCGTTTATTATTTGTCAAAATGCAGACGAACGCATTGGCTCCGCCGTATTGGATTAATATGGGGGCAGTAGCGATTACGACATTGGCTGGTGCGAATTTAATTTTGCATGCAGATCAATGGCATTTAATTGAAGAACTAATTGTTTTCGTAAAAGGTTTCACAATGTTTTATTGGGTAATGGGCACTTGGTGGATTCCGTTGTTGGTCATTTTAATGGTGTGGCGTTATGTTTACCACCGAGAACATGCGACGTACGATCCGCAATTTTGGGCGATGGTTTTCCCTATTGCAATGTATACGGTTGGTACATTTAAATTGGCGGAAGCACTAGAAGTATCCTTTTTATTTATTTTACCCAAATACTTTTTCTACATTGCAGTAGTCATTTGGCTTATCGTCTTTAAAGGCTTTCTGGGCGAACTATATAAACGAGTAAAGAAAGGTCATTTAGTGTCATGAAGCTAAATGACTTTTTATCATTTCAATCAATAAAAATAGAGTGTATGACAAATTTTAAAATTAACTATATATTGAAATAATGTAATTTTCAAAATGTTTTAAACGTGATATACTGTATATCGATTACAAAGAAAATGATTTTAAAGGGGATGGAATTATTGAGTAAAAAGTTTTATTTTCTTTTCGTACTATTACTCGCTACGAGTGTTTTATTATTCGCTTGTAGTAAAGAAGACGATGGGAAGAAGGAAGAAGGTACTGATGGTACATCAGATTCGAGTGAGGTAGAAGCACCGGAAGAGTTTGCGCTCGAATTGAGCAATAAAAATGAACCTCTGGAAGATGGTCATTTAAATTATGCAATTTTATTGGATTCGCCGTTTGAAGGGACATTGAGCAGCGTGTTTTATACATTTACACCTGATGCGGAAATTATGCAGTTTTTCGATGAAAACTTATTAGCGACAGATGAGAATTATTTAATTACAAACGATGGTGCTGCGCAATATGAAATTTCTGAGGATAATAAAGTTATTAAAATGACGATTAAAGATGATGTTAATTGGCATGATGGGGAGCCAGTGAAAGCGTCGGATTTATTGTACGCTTACGAAATTTTAGGTCATCCAGATTATACTGGGACAAGATACACATTTAGCATTTCCAACGTAGTAGGAATGGATGCGTATCATAAAGGTGAGGCGGATCATATTTCGGGAATCGAAATTTCTGATGATGATCGCACAATTACTATTTCATATATTGATGCAAGTCCTTCGTTATTATCAGGCATTTGGACATCACCTGTCCCAAGACATCACGTAGGAGATGTGACAAAGGGTGAGTTGACAATGGAAGAGCTTGTTTCTTCTAAGAAAATTCGCTCGGAGCCAATTGGATTTGGTCCGTATAAAGTGGCGAAAGTTGTGCCAGGAGAGTCCGTACAATTTGAACGCTTTGAAGATTATTGGAGAGGAAAACCTGCGTTACAATCGATTATTTTGCGCGTATTAAATCGTGATAGTTCAATTAAAGCATTTGAGAAAGGTGAAATTGATTTAGCTGAATTCCCGACAGGACAATATGAAGAGTCTTTAAATTTATCCAATGTCGAATTAATTGGACGTGTCGGTCACGATTATGATTATATCGGCTTTAAATTAGGTAAATGGGACGATGCGAAAAAGGAAAACGTCATGGATCCGAATGCAAAGTTAAGTGACAAACGTGTTCGTCAAGCACTTGCAATGGCAATGGATAATAATGTTGTTGCGAAAGAGATTTTCAAAGGGTTAATGGTACCCGCGACAACAGCGATTCCGACATCGTTTACGTATCATGATGCGGATAATCCAGGACTTCCTTATGACCCTGAAGCGGCAAAAGCGTTGTTAGATGAGGCGGGTTATGTCGATGTAGACGGAGATGGTTTCCGTGAAGATCCAGATGGTAATGAGTTCGTGCTTACGTATATGGCAATGACTGGTGGTGCGGCTTCTGAACCAATTGCAGAACATTATTTGCAAAGTTGGGAAGCAATTGGCGTGAAAGTTGAGTTGTTTAATGATCGTTTACATGAGTATATGGCGTTTTACAATATGTTAGACAGCGATGAGCCAGGTATTGATTTATATTCTGGGGCGTGGTCAGTTGGAACGGATCCAGACCCATCATCTATTCATGGGCGTCACGCAGCGTATAACTATACGAGATATGTGAGTGAAGAAAATGATCGCTTACTCGCAGCAGGAACTTCTGAAGAGGCATTTGATTTTGAAAAGCGTCAAGAAATTTACAATGAATGGCAAGCGTTAATGACGGATGAAGCATGGTTATCACCGACTTTATATCGTTATAATTTAGTAATGGCGAATAAACGTGTGACAAATTATTCGATGGAGCCAGGTTCGCCAAATAGTTTACCTTGGGTATGGGGTGTATCTGAAGAAGAACCGGCTAAATAATTGATCAATGAAGAAGACCGTCTATAAAGCCTGGCGGTCTTCTTTTAAAAAAAGGGGAATGACACAATGGGACAAGTACATCGCAGTGAAGTGAAGGAAGAAGAAGTTTGGGATTTAACGCCGATTTTTGAAACAGTTGTAAAATGGCAAGCATGTTTGGAAGAAACGAAAGCTATTGTGGAAGAACGTTTAGCCAGTTTTTATGAATTAGACACTGCAGAGCAATTATTTCATAGTCTGGATGATTTCAATCAATTATTGGAAACTTTAGGGAAAGTAACGAGTTATGCGATGTATTTATATTCGGAAGATGGAACAGATGAAGGGAATCAAGCGAAAATGGCAAGTGCGCAAGCTGTTTCAGGAAAGTTTCATCAATTAAAAGTACGATTTTTACAACGCTTGGCGCAAATTCCTTTAACGACGTATGAACAGTTTGAAAAAGAAGAACAACGCTTAGCAGTTTATGCACCATTTTTAAAGCGAATCCAACAAATGCTACCGCACACTTTATCGAGTGAAATGGAAGAGGCTTTGTCTTTATTAAGCGGGACATTAAACGCAGCAGAATCCATTTTCCTGTCAGTTACTTCTACAGATTTGAAATTTAGGACGGTGAAAAATAAAGAGGGTCAAGACGTACCGATTTCTTTACATCGTTATATGACGCAAGTTGAAACATCTCCAGATACAGTACTTCGCCGGAATGCATTTGAATCGTTGACAGAAGGCTTAAAACCGTATCAAAATGGTTTAGCAAAAACATTGGCAACAGAAATTCAAAAGAATGTGGCGATGGCGAAACTACGTGGGTATCCTTCGGCACTTCATATGTTATTACAAGACCCAACGCCGTTAAATGGTTTTTTCGCAACCGACGGGATGACGCCTGAAGAGTTTGGCGAAGTGCTCGATACATTTCGTTTAGGTTTGTCGCCGCATATGCAGGAATATGCGAAGTTGCGGAAACAACAACTTGGTTTAGATACGTTAAAGTTTTCTGATGTGAAAGCACCGTTGGATCCAAGTTTCGACCCAGTAGTGACGTATGAAGAAGCAGGGAAAATTATAGTCGCAGCAGTTGGCGTGTTAGGAGAGGAATATCAACGTGAAATGCAGCGGGTATTCGATGAAAGATGGGTGTATCGTGCCAATAATGTTGGCAGTCGAATGATTCCATTTGGTGGCGGCGTGCATGGCGTCCATGGTTATTCATTTTATCCGTGGGGCGGCAATTTATTCGACGTATTACTACTGGGTCATGAATTGGGACATGCACTGCATTTTTCATTATGTGGAAATGAACAAAAAGTGTTGAACAATACACAGTCACTGATGTTTGTAGAAGCACCATCGACTTTGACGGAACATTTAATTGTCAATTATTTAAAAGAACATCAAACCGATCCAAAATATCAAAGATGGTTGAAAATGTATTTGATGATGAGTTATCACCATAATTGCGTGACGCATATTTTAGAAGCCGAGCTATTACGTCGATTGTATGACTTAGCAGAACGAGGAAAACCTTTGACAACGGCAGTGATGAGTGCAACAAAAGGTGAGATTTTACAAGAGTTTTGGGGAGATACAGTAGAGATTGATGAAGGCGCAGAGCTAACCTGGATGCGCCAACCACATTATTATATGGGCGTATATCCGTTTACCTATTCTGTCGGAATGTCAGCTGCGACAGAACTTTCGGCAAAAATTGAAGTGGAAGGTCAAGCTGTTGGTGAAAAGTGGACACAAGCTTTAAAAGCGGGCGGTAGTAAAAATGGTTTTGAGTTATTTGAAATGGTCGGTTTAAACATGCGAGAACGGGGAATTCTACAAAATACAGTCGATTATGTTGGCGAAATTGTTAAAGAATTAATTTCAGACTTTACTATAAAAAACTGAAATAATAATCTTATTTCAAAAGGATGAAAAAAGTTATTATTCGTTGTAAAATAGTTGAGAAGGGTTCTTTATTCTAACAAAGAATATTCAATATAAAATAGTTAGGGGTATAGAAATGACGATCGTAAGAGATTTCTTTATCGGATTATCACAAAACGAAATTTTAAACGGTGCTGCTAAAAAGTACGGTTTAAAATTAGGTGCACAAAGTGTTGTAGCTGGTACAACAGTAGAAGAGACGATGGAAAGCATTAAGAAGTTAAACGCACAAGGTATTTCTTGTACAATTGACAACTTAGGCGAATTCGTATTTGAAAGAGAAGAAGCATTAGCTGCTAAAGCACAAATTCTTAAAGTAATTGCTGCAATCCACGAACATGGCGTAGATGCACATATTTCTTTAAAACCATCTCAATTAGGCTTAGACATCGACTATGATTTCTGCTTTGAGAATCTTGAGGAAATTGTAAGCGCTGCACATGAACATGGCATTTTCGTCAACTTCGACATGGAAGACTATGCACGTCTACAAGCTTCTTTCGATATTGTGGAGGCACTTTCAGAGAAATATGATAACGTTGGAACAGTAATCCAATCTTATTTCTACCGTGCTGAAGAAGATTTAAATAAATTTAAAAACTTCCGTCTACGTATTGTGAAAGGTGCTTACAAAGAGTCAGACGAAGTTGCTTACCAAGATAAAGCTGACATCGACCGCAACTACATTAAGTTAATCGAATGGCATTTATTAAATGGTAAATTCACATCAATCGCAACACATGACCATCACGTAATTAATCATGTGAAGCAATTCGTGAAAAACAACAATATTTCAACTGACAAATTTGAATTCCAAATGCTTTTCGGATTCAGAACGGACATGCAAACTGCTCTTGTAAAAGAAGGCTATAACTTCTGTACATACGTACCATTTGGTAACGACTGGTTCGGTTACTTCATGCGTCGTTTAGCAGAACGTCCACAAAACTTAAACTTAATGGCGAAACAAGTTTTCAATAAGAAAACAAATACGATGATCGGTCTTGCAGCTGGTGCATTCGTTCTAGGTCGCTTAACGAAGAAAAATAAATAATCAATGATTGAAAAGCTTTCCGAGCGGATGAACATCTGCTTGGAGAGCTTTTTTGATTTTGGGGGAAAGGGAGAGGAATGAGGAGAGGAGGTTGCGTTACAGGTAGGTCGGTTTGTGTAACAGGTCCCGGCGTTTGCGTTACAGGTAGAACATTTTCCGTTACAACTAAAACATTTCCTATAAAAAATGTATCGATTTCCCCGCTCAATGCAACTATTTCAGTACGAGTCCTCGGCCCACTATCAAATATTCACGATTTACCAAGTCTGCACTTGCTAAAAAATAACCAACTACATAAGTTCAGGTTTTGTTTTTACCAACTGATAAAATCTTGCACAATACAGATACTTTGAGCCATAAGATGGTTCTTTGAAATAGATTCGACCATTTGCGAAATTAATTCGTCGTTCGTTCCAAGGATTCGACCACTCACGAAATTAATTCGCCGTTCGTGACAAGGATTCGACTGCTCGCGAATTTTATTCGTCGTTCGCACAAAAGATTCGATTGTTTACGAGATTAATTCATCGTTTGTGCCAAATATTCGATCACTGACAAGATTAATTCACCGTTCACAACAAAATCTGTTTAAATCTCTAACAGATTTTATATAATCTTTAATAACCGAGCCGAAAAACATTCGAGAAGCGGGCAAAGTGTGTTTAGGAGTTCTGTTTCAACATCAATCATTTATCAAATTTATGATTGGAAGAATATTCTTATAAGTGTTACAATAATCTCTGTAGATAAAATAAGATTTAAAGGGGAATGAGTATGTCAAAAGAAGTGAAAGTTTTATTAGCAAGTGATGCAGTAATTACATCAAATTTAGGTGCAGAGCAATATGTGGACAATCAATCAGGAGATTTTTGTTCGGTACTGATTGACGGGGTACATCATGTGGTCGTAAAAACGATTAAAAAACAAACAACGGAAAAAGTTCGTGCGCTTGGTGGCGATATTGCAAGACAATTAGCAGGTCAGAAAGTGGAAAAAGCGACTGTAGCAGTTGAAACTTTAACGGCGGCATTTGAAGAGTTGGAAGATGCAGCGGTTGTGACTGCTTTTGTAGAAGGTTGGCATTTAGGAAGTTATCAATTTTTAACATATAAATCGGATAAGAAAGCGTTTAAAACAGCTTTACACATTACGGGGGCAGATGCACTTCAAGATGCGGTGAAAGCTGGTGAAGTTCGTGCGGAAGGGACTTCATTCTCACGTGATTTAATGAATGAAGTGTCAAACGTTTTAAATCCAGAAACGTATCCAAATGTATTAAAAGAAAAATTTGCAGATACAGATGTAAAAGTACATGTTTTTGGCAAAGAAAAATTAGAAGAAATGCAAATGAATGGCGTACTAACAGTAGGACGAGGCAGTCAGTACAAGCCATCATTTGTTGAATTGGTTTATGAAGGTGACGCATCGAAACCACTTGTAGCGCTAGTTGGTAAAGGTGTCACATTTGATACGGGTGGAATTAGCTTAAAAAGCGGCCGTGATTTAAGTGATATGCGTATGGATATGGGTGGTTCGGCAGCGGTGAGTGGTGCGATGTACTTATTAGCTAAAATGAAAGCGAAAGTAAACGTTGTTGCCCTTATTCCGATGGTGGAAAACGCACCAGATAATAGTTCTGTTTATCCTGGTGAAGTCATTACGTATAAAAATGGCAAAACAGTGCAAGTGGGCAATACAGATGCGGAAGGTCGTTTGATTTTAGCGGATGGGCTAATTCGCGCTGGTGAATGGAATGCGGATTACATCGTGGATATTGCAACATTAACGGGTGCAATTGCGAATGCATTAGGAACGGAAGTAGCGGGCGTATTTGGCGATGAAGAACTTAGCCATGAGCTGAAAAAACTGGGTGATGAAAACGGTGATTTCGTTTGGCCAATGCCGCTTGTTGAGGCGTATGATAGCTCATTAAGTAGTGATTATGCGGATATGAATAATATTAGTACATTAAGTTATGGTGGATCGATTACAGCGGGGTTATTCTTACGCCGTTTCGTACCAGAAAATAGCAAGTGGTTACATGTTGATATGGCAGGCGTGATGGATAAAAATAAAGCATCAGGCTACTATGCAAAATCAGCAACAGGCTACGGTGCAAGATTATTAGCTGACTTTACAACAGCTGTTTCAAAATAGTTAAAATGGGTGCAATCTGAAATAAAGATTGCACCGTTTTTATTTCATTATGGGAGTGATGGGAATGAATATCGTTATTAGACCGCTTGAAGTAGCTGATGCAAAGCATTTTCTTAATTTAAGTAAGGAAATTGATAACTCCAATTATATGTTATATGCACCTGGGGAAAGAAAGACGACGATTGAACAGCAACAGCGATTTATCGAGAGAATTTCTGCTGATGCGTATTCGATGTTTTTCGTTGCAGAAGTAGATGGTAAATTTGTTGGTTTTATAGGGGCAATGGGCAGTCATTTGGAGAGAACGAAACATGCTGCGCGCTTAGTACTAGGAGTGCTTGAAGCGTATCAAGGTCAAGGGATTGCGACACGATTATTTCAACAAGTGTTTGAATGGGCAGAGGAGAAAAGTATAAGTCGTTTAGAACTTACAGTGATTAAAGATAATATAAAAGCTTTTCAATTATATCGGAAAATGGGGTTTGTGCTGGAAGGTGAAAAAGTGCATGCACTAATGATTGATGGACAGCCAGTAAATGAATATTACTTGTATAAATTAGTAGCGTAAGAGGCAACAGAAAAGGACAAGCGTACATGAAAGAAAGGAAGTTGTCTATGAAGATTCGGATTGCTAGATTGGAAGATGCAGCAGGAATTGCCAAGGTTCATGTAGACAGTTGGCGAACGACGTATCAAGGAATTGTTCCAAATGACTATTTAGACAGTTTATCTTATGAACAACGAACAGACTTATGGCAGAGAAACCTTTCAAATGAAGCTCAATTTGGGATAGTTGCATTAAATAGGCAAGGTGACATAATCGGGTTTGCTGATGCTAGGCAAAAGGACGATGATTTGATTCAACAATCGATTCATTTAACTTCTATTTATCTACTTGCAGCCTATCAAGGACGAGGAATAGGGAAGAAGTTATTAAAAGAAATGTTTGAGTATTTTAAGCAACTACAGGTACAAAAAGTTTTTGTAGAAGCGTTAGAAGAAAATAGCACTTGTTCTTTTTATGAATATTATGGCGCAGAGCTTATTGAAACCATTCAGATTGAAATCGCTGGAAAAAAGCTTAATGAACGTATATATATGTGGAGTTGTATGGATAACGTTATAAAAGATCTAAGTGAATGATAAAAGCGGCACGATGAGTCAATTTTTTGGAGGCGATGACATGGAAAATAGGGTTCAGAATGACAGAATTTTTCTAAGAGAAATGAAATTTGAAGATTGGGTTGATGTTCATAGCTATGCATCAATTGAAAATGCTTGTCAATTTCAACCGTGGGGTCCTAATACGGTTGAAGAATCGAAGGAGTTTGTCGCTCAAGTATTGAAAGATGCATCTGCTCGTCCAAGAACTAGGTTTTCTTATGCAGTTGTTTTGAAAGAGACGGGTGAATTGATTGGATGCGGAGAGATTAATATTCGTGACAGGACGAATCGCAGTGGTGAAATTGGCTATATTATTCATCCGAAGCATTGGAAAATGGGATACGCAACAGAAGTAGCAGAATTATTAATTGACTTCGGGTTTGAAAAATTAAGGTTACATCGTGTTTATGCGACTTGTGATCCAAGAAATATTGGTTCGAAAAAAGTATTGGAAAAAAGTGGTATGAGAAAAGAAGGACAGATTAGGGATCATTTATGGATTAAAAACGAATGGCGTGACTCACTTTTGTATAGTATTTTGGAGCATGAAAATAGAGCGAGAGTTTGATTACAACGAATCGTTGATACCAGAACGGAGAGAATATGAAATGAGTCTTGAGCAGTTTAAGGAGAAATTAATGATTTTGAATGAACTTGTTTATTTTGATGAAAATGCCTATCTTCGGGAAAAAGCAAGGGACTTTAGAGAAGTGAATGTCCTTATCCAAGAAGCGGAAAAGTACTTGGCATATGATCAGATGGAGGAGCGCTACTTTTTAAATGGTGTATTAGGAAATTTATATAGGATTACTGAACAACCTAAACAAGCAATCATCTACTTGACGCGTTGTTTAGACCAAGCAGTTGAAGAGCAACATGTCATTCGAGAAAGCATTACATTAATTCGACTTGGTGAAGCGTATAAATATGATGAGCAACATGAAATTGCTTTGAAATTATTTAATAAGGTGCTTGAGAAATGTCGTTTGAATGAAGTGAATGACTATATTGATTTCGCATACCAACATAAAGGGAAATGTTTGATGGAAATTGGGAAATATGATGAGGCGGAAAAATGCTTTTTGGAAGCTTTGCATATTAGAAAGTTGAAACATGATGGTGCACTGATCGATTCGACGGAACAAGCACTACAGTTTTTGAAAAAGATTAGGCGTTAAATGAGGGAGGAGATTTCATGCGTTTAGGTTTGAAACAAAATGAAGTGAGATTAGAGCCTTATACAGCTGAGTGGAAACGTGAATTTCTTCGAGTGAAAGAAGAATTGTTAAAAGCGACGGATCTTCAAGCAAATCAAATTGAGCATATTGGTAGTACGGCAATTGAAGAAATGCCAGCAAAGCCAATTTTAGATATTGTCGTTGGTATAGATCAACTGAATCCAATCGAGCCATCGCTTTTGAAAGGTTTTAAAGAAGTCGGCTTTTTGCAATTAAAAGTTCAACGACCCGAGGAAATTGTGTTTGCTAAATTTGTGGATGATACTTATCAGGAGAAAACGCATTTCATACATTTAGTAGTGCACGAGGGTGAGCTTTGGAAAAACTTAATTTTCTTTCGAGACTATTTAAACGCCGATGAAGCCGAGAGAAAGCATTATTTAGAATTGAAAAAGTCTAGCTTAAAGCAATCTTCTACAGATGTGAATCAATATACGGACTTAAAAGAATCGTTTGTGAAGGAGATTTTTGCGAAGAGAAATGAATGAGTACTTAATTGAAATCGTTGAAGAGGACAAGAAACTTTGTGCTAAAATAAATCATATTAAGACGGCTAATTTAACAAACGAAGCCATTTACTTCTGAAATGATAAGGAGAATATACGAGGAGGATTGTAAATGAATATATTTATGTCAATCAATATTTACCTGGTTCCTATCTTAGCCATCGTTTTTTGTTTAAATCTTGTAGAGGTCATTAAGAAGGTGAAGGTAGGCGAGTCTACTTCGAAGAATACGTTTTGGTTAACGCTATCTTTTACTATAATCGTGTGGAGTATTGCAATGGGGGCGGCAGCTGCAATGGCGGCCCGGATGTGAAATGTTCCGAACTTAAATGAAATGTCATCACATAATGTTAGCAATGGTTAAACGGTTTTCAGTCAGTATCATTAGACGATATTCCGTAAAGCAAAGACATTGTTCGCAGGCAAAATCAAAAGGTTATTGAACAAAATAATTTCGTTATTAGAAGACATTCGAAATAAATAACAAGACGCAGCGTTTGAAAAGGAGCAAGGATTATGGAAATGATTCAGCAGACAGAACAATGGGTGAAAGATCAGTTAATGAATGAAACGACGGGCCACGATTGGTACCATATTGCAAGGGTGATGAGACTTTCGGAAGTAATTGGAGAAAGAGAAGGTGCGAATCTATTTATCGTGAAGATGGCAGCACTTTTACATGATGTAGCGGATGATAAAATTGCTGAAAATGAACAAGAGGCAATGGCAAATATCGTAGAGTGGTTAAAAAATTTGGAACTGTCAGAAGCGGATCAAACTCATATTTTGGAAATCATTCAAACGATTTCATTCAAAGGTGGGCATGGAAAAAAGGTTCGAACTTTGGAAGCCCAAGTCGTTCAAGATGCGGATCGTTTGGATGCATTAGGGGCGATTGGTATCGCAAGAACGTTCCAATATGCTGGTGCAAAAGGGCAAGCGATGTATGATCCGACGTTAACACCGAGGGAGAATATGTCGTTTGAAGCGTATCGACACGGCAAATCTTCTGCCATCAATCATTTTTATGAAAAATTATTATTGTTAAAAGATCAAATGAATACGGAAACGGGAAAACAGTTGGCGGAAGAAAGAGATGCAGTGATGCGCCAGTTTTTAACACAGTTTTATAAAGAATGGGACGGGGAGCCATTATGAATATTGAATTGACAAGGTTTAAGGTGAAAAAAGGAAAGACAGAGAAAGTGGATGAATGGTTACAGTTTCTAAATGACAATATGCAAGAGGTACTTGTTACCCTAGAAGGTGAAAAAATGTTTGTAGAAACAATTTTCCGTGAAACATTGGATGGCGATGAGTATTTATATTGGTATTCGGTTCAAGGGGAAAATGGTCAAGATGTAGAAGCATCCGACCATTGGATTGACAAAAAACATTTGCAGTATTGGGATGAATGCATAGACTCTAGTTTCAGACCAGTTGATTTAGCGATGGAAGTGGTAATGATACCTGAACGGATTCGAGAAGAGATGGTGTGAGTAGTCAATCATTATGGAATGTCGAAATAACTTTGTGAACACTTCTCGACCTTTTTATATTCGATTTTCAGTACAATTAGATAGCTTGTTGAAAATCAGATGCTCATTTATCCTGCATTAACGGGCAGGCCGACTAAACCCGCCACGTCCTGTGGCACCGTCGGCATTAGTACATCCTGTACGTCATAAGACTCCCACTTCAAGATTTAGGCAAAAGCGCTAAAGATAAGTGGGAGATTAACTGCCCGTAAAAGCCCGATTGGTTCGGGGCAACAGGATGTTGGTCACATAGGCGAAGGCATCAGGACGTGACGCACTTAGCCTATGTTCCTCCGAATCGGTGGGGGATGGAGAACCCCCCACCGATTGAAGTTTCACTTTATGATTGGAAGGAACAACAGCCCAGTTCTCGTAAAGAGCGCGGGCTGTATCGATCATTGTTCATGTAAGGAAATAAATCTACTAACTTATTCACGATCTAGTTTTTGTAAAATCGCCAGGATTTTTGAATTGGTATGATAACCAATTAAATTGCCAAATTTAAAATGATCTGCTGCCCGAGCTTCGATTTCAGCAATCCAATCTCTTTGGCCATATTCATTAGCAGATGTTTTGTACATGTCAAAGTGAGGCGCAGTAGTGCCGGGAGCGATATTTTTGATGTAGTCAGTTGCTCTACCAAAGTCAAAAATTAGTAACATATGTTCTTTCATTGAAATTTCCCCAGCGTTATATAGTATATTGGAAATTTCTTTAATTTCGTCGAATGTTGCGTTTCTCACATCGTATTGTTGTGCTAGTTCTTTGTAATTGACGGGTGTATGTTGTTGTTCTACGTTTTCTTGAATTGTAAACGGTTTGTCTATTTTAATACGCGATGTATGATTTTGTTCTATGGTTCTAGAATAATGTGTTGCTTGTATTTTCATGAGTGCGCAAATCCTTTCTTGTTAAATGGATCGATGATAAGCATTGATTGCAGAAGGGAAGGTACTATTTTTAACTCTGTCTACTATTCTTGGGTTGACTAACCCTTTTCTTAAATCCATCATACCGAGTTCGCCCATTCGAGTTAAAATACGAATCATCTTTTCGCCATCTGTTGTATGATTGAGCATTTTGATTTGATCAGGGGATAATGTAGAGACCTTACTCTTATCAAGTGGTTCTGTACTATTTTTCAATGCTTCCTCGAAAGCAATCGAATTTACTTTATACATATTCTCACCAATTTTTTCAGAAAAACCTGTATACCCATAAGCGCCTCTTAACACAAATAACATTTTAGCAGCTTCAGATAGTTCCATTAACAATCTCTCCTTTGAACGAAATTAAATTCCCGTTTTGTATTTTGTAATTCCGCTTTCTTTTTCCCAAGTACTGATGACTTTATGTTGTTTCTTTTCATGGTTAGCAAATAATTCAAGTTGTTTCATCAATCCATCATAGGCTTGTTCTACTAAATTGCCAGATTCATTCCCCGCCGCACCATCAGCATTTACTTGTTGTTTTGTTTCCATTATTAAGACTTTATCACCATTTGCTTTTATGACATACTTGCGGATATATCCACCTTCATGCCGAATTTCAAAGCGAGGTTTTTGGCTTTTGTTACTCTCTTCATCTAATCTCAAATGAAATAAAGGATGTTCTTCTGCTTCATCATTTTTAACGATTTTAAACATATTTGAAGTAGATGAAGTTGTAGGTTGAATTTGCACGATAAGCACCCTCCTGTCAAATTATTCTGTTAACCATTTCATCGGCATCTTTCATCCTTTTTGAAGCGAAGTTCAAAAGTAAGTTTAACGAGAGCAAAAATATTCAAAGTCGAAAGAGGTGCAGGCAAAAGAATTTGCACCTCATTTTATTTTGTGTAAATATCCCCTAAATCCTGTTTAAAATAGCTACATAGCATCTATGCTCGATAGTATGCATGTTCGCTTGATATTTTTCATCCAAATAGTTATGCAATTCTTCTAGAATTAAATTTCTTTCTTGCTCTTCAAAACTAGCTAACCATGATAAAGAGCCGACTCTTCCACACCATTCCTCATTTGTAAATTGGACATCATAATGAAGTTTGTAAGTATCTTGAAGATCAAATTGATTATCCTGCCATTCTTTGAACCATTCAATTGGAAAACTATTGATCAGTTGTTTCGATGTAGATTTAGTTCCCGCACTTTTTAAGGTTTGTTCAGGCATTCTTTGTTTGATGAAATTGAGCGTGTCCATTACAACTTCGCCTTTGGAAATGAAGCCAGAATCGATAATGATAAGTGTTCCTTTCTCTTTCAAAATCCTTTTAATTTCGGTAAGGGTTTTTTCCGAATCAAACCAATGCCATGCTCTCAAAACAGTCACGATATCATAAGTGTTTTCAGGTAAAGAGGTTGATTCAGAAAACTGGTTATAGTATTCAATATGAGCATCCTCTGCTTGGTCGATGATTTTTGCTTCTTCTATCAATTGAATTGCGGGTTCAATCCCAACAACTTCCGCACCTTCATGATACAAAGCTCTACATAATATGCCAGTTCCACAACCTAGGTCCGCAATCTTTTTTGCTTTAAAATGTATACCTCTCACGTTCAAACTTTCCAAAAGCTCCACTGGTAAATCATTTCTAAATTTTGCATAGTTTTGAGCAACATTCCCGAAGTTAACTTTCATTTAAACCCCTCCTGCACATTTTAAACATCTGACTATATGGTATCTCAATTGCTGTATTTTAACGAATATTATGAACCTTCAGTAGTAAATTGTTATAATAAAAGAAAGATAGTTTGATCATAAAAAGGAGTGGATATGGATGGAGTTTAGAAATGCAACAGCAGAAGATTTGACGGCAATTGTTCGTTTACTTGCTGATGATGAACTTGGTGCAACAAGAGAGCGTTTTGAAGAGCCGTTACCAGATGTCTATAGGGAAGCTTTTACAGAAATTGAAAGCCAAAAAGGCAACCAAATTATCGTAGCGATTGATGAAGGAAAAGTAATCGGCTGTTTGCAACTAACAATGATTCCTGGCTTGGCAAGGGCGGGGATGAAACGGGCGTTAATTGAAGGAGTTCGTGTAGACTCTGCTTATCGCGGTAAGAAAATTGGTGAGAAGTTATTTGAACAAGCAATTTCAATGGCGAAAATAGAGAATTGTGGAATGGTGCAATTAACGACGGATAAACAGCGTAGGGATGCGCATCGTTTTTATGAAAAGCTAGGGTTTGAGGCAAGCCATGAAGGAATGAAACTTTTGCTGTAAATAACATGTGAAGGAGATCAATGGATGGACATTGGAAAAGCTTATTTAGAAGTAGTACTGGAAAGGTTTAAAGACGTTAAAAGTTTAGGTGATCGAACCATTCGCCAATTATCAAGCGAGGATATGCACTGGAAATTAAACGATGCTTCCAATAGCATTGCCATTATTGTCAAGCATATAAGTGGAAATATGCAGTCTAGATGGACAGATTTTTTAACGACAGATGGAGAAAAAACTTTTAGAAATCGGGACCAAGAATTTGAAGAAGATTTGGAGTCGAAAGAGGTAATGATGAAAGTTTGGGAGGCAGGATGGCAGGTACTTTTCGATACATTAAATGGATTGGAAAGCCATCATTTATTGCAAAATATTACCATTCGGGGCGAGCAACTGTCTGTGTTAGAAGCAATTGAAAGGCAAATGGCTCACTATGCTTCTCATGTTGGTCAAATTGTGTATGTAGCTAAGCAAATCAAAGGAGATGAATGGCAAACATTGAGTATCGCAAAAGGAAAATCAAAGGAACATTTACAAGAAATGTTGAAAAAGCATCAGTCTTGAGGTGGTGCATGACTTTGTATGAATTTGATTGGGGTACCAGCGTCTAAAAACAATTCTGGCAAGTGGACATGTAAGTGATAATAACCATGTAAGAAACGAGTTGGTTGCATCGATACTGGCACCCTATCCCCATTATTTAGCACCTGATGTTGTGAGAATCTGCAAGTATCAGGAGCCAAAAGAAACAGTCAACCACTACGGAAAAGTGATTGACTGCTTCTATATTCATATTTCCGTGACACATATCTGATGAGTTGTTAGAATTGTGTCTGTACCCACTACAAATACTCGCGAACCTCATCTAAACTTTTAAAGCCATCTTCTCTTATAATTTTTGGGATGATTGCTTTTAACACAGGGATGCTTAATTCTTCGATTCCCTCGCTAATATCGGTTGGAACTTTTTTGAATTTCATAATAAGCCCCTGGTTTGCCATTTCAACTAGGCTCTTTTGCATACCTTTCTCAATACCTTTTTCCATACCTTCTTCACGTAAAATATCGGCTAATGACATTGACAATTCGCTCCCCTCCAAAAATGTATTACCAATCTGTTTAAACATTTCTTTCATATGACTTTTCGTTAATTTTGTTTTAGCACCTAGGACATAGCGTATCATCGTTTCAAAATATTCCATCCCAGTTTGTTTGTCCTCTAACTCGTTTAAATACTCAACTGAACGATAGACGGATGCCATCAAATCATTAGGATTTGCCGAAAAAATATCGCGTAATAATGTGAGTCCAATTTTAGTTTGCGCCATCCCTTTAATTTCCTCATCGGAATAAGTTGTCACATCATACAATAAATAATCAAAATTGGGCACATACACTTTCAAGTCTTCTGGCAATTCATCGTATCTATTTAGCATATCCCCTAAATTAGAAGATATGCGCCAATTGGCTGTTCCGTGATACACAACGAGTGGAATAATGATCGGCAATTTCTTCATATCTTGATCCATTTTCATTTCCCAAATATCAACCATATACCTCAATACTTGGAGGACAATTCCTTTGTCAGGATAACTTTTATGCTCGAATAAAAAGTAAATATAACCTTCTTCACCGCTAATATTTGCTTGGAATAAAAGGTCTGAATAAGTTTCTTCTAACTCTTCATCAATAAAGCTGTCTTTTTATGGTTCTAATGTTTCGATATCAATATGTTTTACAACTGATTTAGGTAAATAATTGGTTAAAAAATCACCAGCAACTTCTACATTTCCAAATGTTCCTTTGAAAAATAAATCATGCGGATTTTTTAAATTCACGCCCCAATTCTCCCTCCAGACGAGCTGATTCTATATGTATAGTATACAATTTTAAGCAGTTGAATGCCAATATTTATGGAGTACTAGCGTAGGTGTGCGAACAGTTTAGAATAGTGTCTATACCTTGCATCGAAACAATTATTAGAAAAATGAAACTTTCGATGATCACCACTCGTTTAATTTGTATGAAGTATTGAATGATTATGAGGAGAGACGAGGCAAGGTGGATGCGGAAATTAATAGGAATTGTATTTGCCACTGCAGTCATTGTTCTTGCAGTGGTATTTTTTTGCAATCGGGCGAGTCGAGACATGGTTTTGAACAAAGAACTAGAAGATTTATTAGCACAAGGTGAAAAAGAAATTGATTTAACGACACTGACGAATTTCGAATGGGATGCTGTTAGCGCATTCGGTCCCTATACGACGAATGATCAGATTGAGGAATCGATGGGTATCCGTTTTAAAGGTGACAACGGTGGCATTAATGTGCTAGAAGATCGCTTTTTACTTGTATTTGCGAATGGAAAATATGCTGTTAAAACAGTTGTGTTGTCTAGAAAGTATGGAGAGTTCAAGGTTAAAGATGAAAAGCTACTGATTGTCTATTAAATGTTTTGGACTTCGCTAGGTGGAAGTGAATTGAAAGTTTGGGTAAAAGGGCGTGTTTGATTTGAAGAAAATCTATCTATTGTTGATGGGTACAATTTTTTTATCGATGTTAATAGGCTGCCAGAAAAGTACTGAAGTTGAACAAGTGTTTACTTTTCCGAAAGCACCTTATCCGCCTGAGGAAGCGATTGAAAATGGAGATGTCGTCAATCTTCATGGGGAAATCAGCAATCTCCAAAAATTAAATGATTTTGTTGAGCATGTGAAGACCGGCAGCGAAGACGAGATTTTAATCACATCGTATACAGTCGAAGGAGATCCGATTTTGGATTATTTGAAGTATGATGGACATCAAATTCAGTATGCACATGATAATTCGCAAGATGCGTTTGGTGGTAGTGATACAGGTGTTTCTTCTACAACTTGTTCGAGCATACAATTGAAAGAGCGAGAAGACCGCCTAGAATATAACTTGAGTGATTGTGCCTCTGATGTTGGTCAAAACTTTTATTTTGCAGTTCCAAAATAACTTAGAGGAAAGAGTTGTTTGACGTGAAAAGCCAAACTAGATGGCCACTTATGATTACGTTAGTTTCTTTAACGTTTGGTGCGTTTGGGTATTTTTTCTTTATGAAAATATGGCTTCCTAATATGATGTGAGCCTTTGGGTTTTTAGGAATCTTAACCAAAAACGTTGAACTACTCCCACTTATAGAAGTGGGAGATTCCTGCGAACACCTTCGTAACCGAAAGTTATCTTAGCAGGCTCTACCCGTAGCTCCTACGGTGAGAACTTGAAATTTTTGTACGTTGGACTTAGCCATCTAGCGTACTGCTTGGTTTTCGCTTTTCGGCTAGATGGGGTGATTAGAACGTTGAAAATTTTACGTGACAGACGAATTGTTTCCTGTCACAACCTCATATTTTCAGTTTTCAAAGAGCAATCTGTACAAGTTGATCATAGCACATACGTTTCAATTGTGCGACAATTTTGTCTAATGCCAACCGACATTCATCTCCCACTTACTCATTGGGCTTTACCCTTCACATTCCTTGAAGTGGGCGTCTTCTGTCGGAAAGTGATAAAATCAAGAGGTGAAAAATGGAAAAAACAAAGAGTTATACTTATTTTGGAATAGAGAGTAAAGGAAAAATAGACCATAAAGGCTTAGTTGCTTATGAAAGTGGTATTTTCAATCCAGACGATATAACTAAGCTACTTGGAATACAACCATTTAGCAGTTGGAACTATGGTGATACAAGAAAGGATGGTTCGAAGTATTTGTTTTCGAATTGGTCTGCTGAAAAATCTACCGTAGACAGGTTAGACGTTGAAGCACAATGCATGGACACAATTAAAAATCTTAAAAATAAAATTTCACTGCTAAAGGAAATCAAGGAACAGTATGATGTACATTATGTAATGATGATTGTTCCCAGTATTTATGGCGAAGAAAAATCAATAATGGGTTTTAATGAAGAAATAATTGAATTCTGTTATTTAACTGGTACCACGATAGAGATTGATATGTATGTGTCCCCAGATGAAGTTGAAAGTATAGAGATACTAAGCTAACTGGCGTAGTTGTTGCGTAGCTGTTTACCGAAAATGGACCCATTATTGAGCTAAATGATGCTAGTTTTCTACAAATAACTTTGGGCAGATGGGACTGGATTCGGTGTAAATGTTACAGTTCATTATAAAAACAACAAGTGGGTTCCAAAAGAAGTAAAAGATGCTTGGGAAAGTTGAGCATTTTAATCAAGGATGAAATGGTTTCTTTAAGGAGAGGATTAGCATGTCAAAACCCAGACGAAAGAATTTGAAAAAAGTATTAATTGTACTATTTGTAATTCTAGCGATTCTACTGACGCCTAAGCTTGTTATTTACTACTAGAATAATGGTAATCCATACCACAAATATTTGATTAACAAATACGTGCCTAATCACTTAGAAGAGCAGGGATATAGTGATAATGACATCATCGAACAAAAATACATTGACACGAAGCACCCCGTAAATAAGAAAATATACCATGGGCACTATCTAGTTGTATTCAAAGATGAACCAGATTTGGAATATTTCTATGGTGTTACGAAATTTAAAAAAAGAGTGGTTCAATTTTGTGAAAAAAGTAAAAACCGTAGTGATTATATAACTGAGAAAACACTTCACAGTGAAAGTGAGTGCATAAATCAGTTTAATCAATATGTGATGTTCCTCTTCGAAGATTACGAATGATATGAAGGTCAGATAATTTGTATTGATTTAGAAACAAAGTAAAGGGGAAGTACATGGAAAATTGGTTAATTGAAATAATGAGTGCGTATGGTTATGTTGGAATCATGTTTTTAATTGCATTGGAAAATATATTTCCTCCAATCCCTTCAGAAGTCATTTTGACGTTTGGTGGGTTTATGACTACATCTACGCCGATGACAATTTTCGGTGTCGTGATTTCTGCGACTGTTGGGTCAGTAGTTGGTGCGATTGTTTTGTATATGATTGGTTTACAACTTGATGTAGCAAGACTTGAAAGAATTGTCGATTGTTACGGACATATTCTTCGGATTACAAAAAAAGACATCCATAAAGCGGATGCTTGGTTTGATCAATATGGTGCTTGGACGGTCTTTTTCTGTCGTTTCATTCCACTCATTCGGAGTTTAATTTCGATTCCTGCTGGTATGTCAAATATGAATATAGGTTTATTCCTGTTGTTTACAACTTTAGGAACGTTGATTTGGAATACTGTACTTGTATATATAGGTGCTGTCGTAGGAGATTCATGGGAAACAGTTGTCGTGTATATGGATATTTTCTCAAATATCATTTACGCAATATTAATTTTCTTAGTGATTTTTTTAGCTTACTTATTGATCAAAAGACGCAAGCAGGTTTAAAGAGAGTGCTTTGATGCATTGGATTGTTGGCGTTCTAATGCGCTCATTTTTTGTGTTAATTCACCCAGCTACTTTTGGATAGAGGCTAATTCATTTGAATCAGTTTGTTGAGCGATATTGTCAGTTTCTAATAATTGTAGATCGATGCCTGCACCAATTGTTTGAAATGCATCTCCTAATGTGAAGAGAATATTTCCGAAGAAGGAAATACGAGCGGCAAAAAGCTCTTGTGCATCTCGCTCAGCATTCGATGATAATTCATAAAGTTCCTTTATTTTACACATCCTTTATCCACAGTAATGGCCTTACTGTATGATATGAGTAAAATTGAAAATGGTTTGTCGTAATGAATGGGGCTGTATAATGTATATTTGAAAGTGATGTTTGCGTAATTGATTGGAAAGTATAGACTCAACAAGATATTATAGAATAGAGAGAAATTGACCAGTATTTAATTAGAAAAAGGTAGGCGAGGTATGTGTTAGGATATTATAGTAAGCTCTCTTCAGAAGTGTATGATTTAGATAAATCAATTGGGCTTTCCTTTGGAGATGTGGAGTTTTATAGTCAGCAATTGGCATCTTGTAAGGGACCTATTTTGGAGCCAGGCGTAGGAACTGGCAGGATTCTTATTCCTCTGTTAGAAAAGGGGTTCAAAGTAGATGGTTTAGATGTTTCTGGTGAAATGTTGGATATTTGCCGGAGTCATTGTGAACAAAGGGGATTACACCCACAATTGGCAGAAGGAAAAATGGAATCCTTTATTTCAGATAAAAAGTATGCAGCTATCATTGTACCAACAGGAACATTTTTGCTGCTACATAAGAGAGAGGACGCTTTGAAAGCATTAAAGAATTTCTATCATCATCTCGAAGATGGTGGGAAGCTGATGATCGACTTATTTTTGCAAACAGACTTTACAATTGGAAAAAGCTCGGTAAGAACGTGGGAAACGAACAATAATGAAATCATCACTTTGGAAAGTACACTGGTTGAAGTGGATTATATACATCAGTATACAGTTTCTCATAATCGATATGAGAAATGGCAAGATGGTCAATTAGTGCAGACCGAGTTAGAAAGATTTCCTCTTTGTTGGTATGGGATTGAAGAGTTTAGGATGTTGCTAGAACAAATTGGGTTTGGCAATATTACGATTTCATCAAATTACGAGTATGGAAAATACCCTGAAAGTTCGGAGCAAACAGTTACATTCGAAGCGTTTGCGATTAAATGATTCAAAAATTGTTTTTGAGGCATTAAGAAGTGTTTTAAGATTGAAACATAGCGTGTTTTTTGAGGGATGTGCGTCTGGCGAAAAACCGTTTTGATGAAAAAAAGATTTGAAGTAGTGGAAGATTTAGTATTCATTTAAATACGGAAATTTTAGTATTCTAAAAATATTAAGTGATGTCAACATCTAGTAAGCTAGATCGTTTTGTTATCATGAATGGCTTGAAATAACCAGTATTAGTTCATATTCAGCCTAAGTTTGCTATTTTCATGTCAGATGATACGATAAATATGGAAAACAAAAGAAGAACATAAGTGAGTACATTTTTTATGAAAGAATTTTTCTCTTGTATTTAAAAATGGGCGCGTTCCCATTCTGAGGGAGGCATATCGATGAAGATGAAGCAAGTTGTTGGCATGAGTATTTCCATATTAATCATTGCATTTATGGTGATAACGACGATTAAAACGAAGATGAATCATGCTGAAGAAGAGTATCCAAGTGGTTTAATTGAAGATCAACTAGAAGAGCTAACGAAAAATAATCCTAGTGCTAAGTTGGGATTGGAAATGAATCATGTTGCACCTAATTTCGAATTACAAAGTCTAACAGGAGAAAAGATTCAGCTATCCGATTATAGAGGAAAGACGGTCTTTTTAAACTTTTGGGCATCTTGGTGCGGTCCTTGTATAACGGAAATGCCAATTATGGAAAGTTATTATCAACAATATAGAGATGACGACAATGTAGAAATTCTTGCGGTAAATATGACGAGTAATGAAAGGCGTAAGAAGAGCGTTAATGAGTTTATTAGTAAACATGAATTAACATTTCCTATTGTGTTAGATGAACAAGGCGAAATTGAGAGGCTTTATAAGGTACTTGGTTATCCTACAACTTATATCATTGATGAGGATGGCATTATTGTTGACGGATTTACGGGACCTATTAAAAAAGCGGATGATATTAAAAAAATTATTGATCGTGTTAGGTAACTTAATTTTTAAAGAGAGGTTTTGATGCGATTTTTAGCTGCTTTAAAACCTCTTATAATATAAGTTCATTTTTTGTTTTGAATTTGAATGAAATCTAGTAATGTGGAGAGATATTGGGCAATGAATCATTTGTAAAAAATTGATTCGATCGTTCGTGCAGAAGATTCGGTCATTCAATGGAAAGATTCGCTCATTCGAGAGCATGATTCGACCCTTCATTCAAAAGATTCAACCATTCAAGTAAAGTATTCGTCGTTTATTCGGATAATTCAATCATTCGAAAGGTTTATTCACCGTTCGTTCAATATGAATACTTAATTTTTTATCGAAATGATCTAGGTTAAATTAAATGACGGTTTGATATGTCGCAATATTCGAGAAATAACTAACGGGACAGTAAATGATCCACTGCATGGCAAAGGAATTCAGCCTCATCATTATATTCCTTGGACACCTAGGCATATCAATGAGGATGTAGATTTACTATTTGCAATGAATTGCTTCAAGTAATCGATAGAAAAGTAGGGATTTTGTGAGTATTTTAATCAAGAGATACAATGATTATGATAAACTGCAATTGCAAAAATTATTGTCTGTCTGTAAGGATGGGGAAGATTTAATCAATATTGTAAAATCTCCAGCTTGCCAATTTACCTACATTGCATGTATTGAAAATGAATTGGTAGGAGTGGCTGTTGGGTGGGAAAGCACATTTCATCCTTACTGCATGTATTTTCGAATTGTCAGTCATCCACTGTATGAAAAAGATGGCGTGAACGAAGCATTATTAAAGAAAATTGAAAGTTTAGAGCATGTAAATAAGCCACTTCAAACTTCGATATGGAATCATGCTGAAAAATTAAATGATTTGTATGAACGTGCTGGATTTGAATTGATTCGGAAAACGTATTTACCGACACTTGTTGTTTCGTCTGTTGAATCTAACAAATACATAACAAGAAAAGACGATTTTGTATTGCAAACTCTAGCAGAAATTAGGAAAGATGAGGTGCTCACTAAGCAATTAACGGAGCTTGTTCGTAGCAATTATGAAGCCTCACATCGAGGGAATCCAGTCGTCACTGCCCCGCTTGAAAAGTGGAAGAAACTGATTTTTGCTGACGATACAATTGTAGAAGGAAGCTATCTTTATGTGGATCAAGTGAAGAAGAAAATCATTGCTTATTCGTTTCTTCATGAATCAGACGAGGCAAACACGTATGAACTTGGTTGGTGTGGCTGTGCAAATGATGCGCTAAAAAAATGGCTTCCCCAACTTGTACAAGAGCAAGTGAATTATGCTCAGCAAAAGGGAATTCAGATGATTAACGGTGAGTTTGACACGACGGATGATTATGCAATGGAAGTGTTGAAATCCTTTCCATTTTCGTTTGATTCAACTTGGATGACCTATCGGAAATGTCGTTAAAAGGAGGTGTTGAGATTGGAACAATGGCAAGGAGCAGCAGGTATTTGTGTGAATGAGCAAGGGCATTTATTGATGGTTTTGCAAGGTACACCAGAAGAAGAGAAAACATGGTCGATTCCATCTGGTGGAAAAGAGGATGGAGAAACATTTGAAGTTTGTTGTATCAGAGAAATCAAAGAGGAAACTGGATATCTTGCGGAAGTAATTGAGAAGGTGCAAGTAAAAAAACGTACATATGCAGATTTTCAAGTAGAAGCGGAAGTGCATTATTTTGAAGTGGCAATTATCGGTGGTGAAATGCAAATTCAAGATCCAGATCAATTGATTTACGATATTTCTTGGAAGACGGTAGACGAGTTGAAAAGTTTGCCTTTAACATTTCCAGAAGATCGAGCATTTTTGATCCAATATATGAAACGTTTTACAAGTGTTTGATGATAGATTAAAAACAGAAGGAATGGGAGATTTATATGGAAAGATTAAAAAAAGGGGATATCATTGGTGTGTTTTCGCCTTCTAGTCCGTTTACTGTGACAGCTAAAAAACGCTTTGAACGTGCGAAAGCTTTTTTGGAAGATAAAGGGTTTGTCATTGTGGAAGGCAGTTTAACAGGAAAGGCAGATGGGTACCGTTCAGGCTCTCCAAAAGAACGTGCAGAGGAATTGAATGAATTGCTGAGAAATCCTGAAGTGAAGATGATTATGTCAACAATTGGTGGGACGAATTCAAACAGCATGCTGCCGTATATTGACTATGAAGCTTTCAAAGAAAATCCGAAAATCATTGTTGGCTATTCAGATGCGACAGCCATTTTACTCGCGCTTTATGCAAAGACGGGAATTCAGACGTATTATGGGCCAGCGTTAATTCCATCATTTGGAGAATTTGAACCGCTCGTGCATGATACATATCAATATTTTGAACAATATTTTATGCAGCAACATGATGCGTTTTACGAAGTACCGATGCCGCCATTTTGGTCAGATGAACTTGTCAATTGGCTCGACAAAACAACGGATAAAAAGCTGTATCAAAATGAATGGAAAACTGGACATGAAGGTGTGGCAGAAGGAAGATTAATGGGCGGAAATGTAAATGCGATGTATGGATTTATCGGTTCGTCGTACTTCCCTGAAATACAACGAGGCGATGTTCTGTTAATGGAAGATTGCATGAAAGATGCTTCCACGGTGGAAAAGAATTTCGCAATGTTAAAAGTACATGGGATTTTTAATAAAGTTTCGGGCATTATTTTAGGCAAGCATGAACAATACGATGATTTAGGAACAGGCAAACAACCATTAGATTTACTACTCGAACAATTGGATGGCTTGAAACTGCCTATTTTAGCAGATTTTGATACTTGCCATACGCATCCGATGCATCCATTGGCGATTGGTAAAAAAGTAAGAGTAGATGCTGGAAAAAAGACGGTGCATTGCATTGAAGATTGGTTGGAAGTTGTCGACGATGACTTATTGTAGTTGCTGTGTTTAGAGAGTGGATAGGTATATTGAGAAGCACATTAAGACTTTTATTGCGACAAGAGTGATAAAGCTAACTGATATTTGAAGGTTTGTATGATGAAAAGGCATAATTCTAAAGTGAAAAGTTGTGCATTTATTTGAGCGATAATATCTTTGATAGATAGCCAGATTATTACGAATTTGGAATTGTGAAAATTAAGAATCAAACTGTTATTTGTTGAATTAATCTTGCTGGCTACAGGAATATACTTGTCTACACTCGTAATTACTGATTGGAATGTTTAATTCTTATCTACAGATATTTAAGCTCGCTATATATTGTAATCAAAGCTAGATCACTCTGACTAGTACTTTTTAAGTTGAATTTTCTATAAAATTTGGTGTCTATTCAAGAATGGAAGTTTATATAAAAGTAAAAGAGAATATTATTTGGAACGGTAATTTACTTGTGGATAAGTGGAAGGTAAATTTACGTTGGACTTTTAAGGGGAGGACTAATACTTTAGACCTCTATTACCGCAGTTGGAATTGCGTGAAGCCGCAATGAAGTCTACGGTGAAAACTAATCAGTTTTATGGAATAATAAAAGTAGGTAATTTATCTTTTATATTTAAATAGAGAGGAGAGGGCGGAAATTCCAATGGTTATATTAAATTAGAAAGAAAAATGAAATTCTTTTTTTGGGAATTGAAAATTCAAATTTTTTTATTAAAAAGGGAGAGAATTAAAAATGAAGAAAATGATTATTGCTTTTTGGATGGCTTTCTTTGTTATTTCTATGATTTTTAGTAATAATACTAATGCCCAATCTTATTTAGATGTTGAAGTAATACCAGGGGAGACCACTATTCAACTGAAATGGGGACATATTGCTGAGAAATATGAACTATATTTGTTCAAAGAAGATGGCAAGATGAGTAAGGTTTGGGAGGGGAATAAACTAGATTACTCGCTTACACAACTAGAAGCAAATACACCATATAAATTGAAGTTGTCTGCGATTGATGAGAATGGAGTTCCATTAGATAATGTTGTAATAAATAGCTCTACTAAACGAACTGACAGTCAACTAAACAATATTAAAGAATCAAACGCAAAATTTCTAAAAAATAGTGATGAAACTATTTATTATCCAATGGTGAAAAGTAATTTGAATTTAGTTTATAATGAAAATCGTGTTGTATTATCTTGGGATGGTATCCCTTCAGAACTTAATAACTATGAAATACAAAAAAATGGAGAGTTTTTAGCTACAGTTAAAGGTAACAAGTTTACTGACTTCAATATTAAACCAGATGAAGTTTATACTTATTCAGTTGTAAGCTATAAAAAAATACCACAAGAAAAAATCGTACAGAAGAAAAAAGAAATACAAAAATCAGTAAAAAAGAAACTTAATATGCAAGAAGAAAAATCTGTTTTTTTTGAACCAAAGATAGTGTCTGGAACTATCCGGATATCGGAAGAAAGTGTATTTAAGAGGGAGGAGGTTAGTCAAGAGCAAGATTCGTTACTTTCTAAAAATAGTGAATCACAGGTGAAATCTTTCCAATATCCAGAAGGTTTTGGTTATCTGTTGAGATATACTACATTTATACCTATGGATTATGCGCCTAATCCATGGTGCAAGGTGAATTGTAACTATAAGTATTTTGGGGGAGATAACCGTGGATTTAATGTTTGGTCAAATAAGTTCCGTACTAGGCTAGATTCCTATGTCATATGGGATTGGAATGAAAATCCTAAAGGGGTTACCGCTAATCCACAAACAGGTTGGACGTATGGTTATGATGCAAATAAAAAGCTTTTAAATCAAAAGAAAGCAGATGCTGTTAAGGATCATCGTGTTTGGATGGAAGAAAAAGGGAAAGATTGGATTTATCATCGAGGCTCTGTTGCGTCAAGTAATCCTCTAACCGCTGCTCCAGATATTGATGCATTTTATTACGCCAAAGTATGGAAAAGTGGGAAGGGTGAATTCTATGGGGTCCATGATCAAGCACCTTCTCATGAATTCTATATAATGAATTATCCAGGTGATTTAGATTTGCCCATTCATCAGGCGAAACATGTTGATTTTGAATATCTATTCCCATGGACCACAAAAAAAGAATGGCAAGTCAATGTATATTAAATAATAAGTAAGAAAATAAAATATAAACGCCTTGCTTGACATATATAGATTAAAATAAATACTCTCACACTTTAATATTCATTGAAGTGCAAGGCGTTGATGCTTTCAGTAGCGCACGGTTGGAACTGAAACTAAATGTTGAAGGTAGAATGTTTACTTTAATTTATACAGTATCAAAATTTAATAGACTAATTCCAAAAGCCTAAATTTCTGTAGTTAGTATAATACTATGCACATCTCTTCTTAGCTGAACTAATAAAGAGATGTGTATTAGTCTTATTCTCGTGCCTAATTATGAAAAATTATTTGAAGTGTTTGTGGTGTAATAAAATAGTATATGATAAGAAAGGAGCATTCCTGTTAGAAGTTTTTTAGGGGCTTGAACATAAAAAGCCCTCTTGGTATGATGCGGGGTGTCAAATCTCGTAGAATTGACCCCTAATTTAGATACCAGGAGGACTCACTTATGAATTTTAAACAAAATGACAAGATTAATCAAGTCACAAACCCAACTTTAGTCATCGGAATAGATATTGCCAAACACACACTACGCATGTATGGTAGATGAGCGTGGGCTACTCCTAAAGAAATCATTTCCTGTTTATCAATCTAGGCAAGGATTTGAATACTTTTATAACCAAATTCTTGCGTCGATGAAGGAGTTTGGCAAGACGGAAGTCATTATTGGCATCGAGCCCCAAAAGGAGCTTCGCCAGCCTCCGCCTTATGACTAGACCGAACGAAGGAATGTAGACGCACTTGACGCCAAGAGACATGGGAAGGTACGTCATCATAAGCAATGCGGAGATCCACAGTGCATCGTATATTGCAATATCATCGTTTTCAAAAAAACACACAGCGATGAACCGCGTAGCGCACCCAAGTCTGTTTGAAGATTCACATATTATTAAAGCAAGGTTAATTCACGTGTTGAAAAATATTTTTTTGACACCCCACAACGGCTGAAACCGTTGATATATCAATATTTATAGAGGGAGGTAAATAGAATGATTAAACTAAAAGTGAGCATCGTAAATATCTTATTCAGTTCTCTCTTCTTTACGGTTTTCTTTCCTTTTCGTTTTAAAAAAGGTGAAATGCATTATTATCTTCTTAGCGATATGGCGACTTCATTTATTATCTACTTTTCTATTTGCACTGTTTTAATAACAGTTCTTTTCTTGATATCATTTATTTTGGGAAGGATTATACCTAAAAATCTCAGAGAAAAAAGAGTGAAGATATCTTTCGTTTTGCTTATTATGTACTCAATCATTCTTTTGCCACCGATACTCTATTTTGCAAATGAGCCTAATGCCATTATTATGATTGCTTGTGTTGCAATTATTTTTAATGTTTTATTAGAAATGCTTTCTCAAATGCATTTTCGAAGTTATACAGGTAAGGAAATTTTACATACACTTTTTAAATATACCTTGATTAGTTTAATTCCCCTTTTTGCTTTAACTACGATTATGGTGGGTATTTTTACATAAGCGGAAAATCAGAATGGACAGCTATAATTTTATCTATCAGGATAAGAATGATAGATGGACACATGAAGACTTTTATTGCGACAAGAGCGATAAAGCTAACTGATATTTGAAGGTTTGTATGATGAAAAGGCGGTTGTAAACATGGAGAGAAATATCCTTGCGATTGCTGGCGGAGGTTTTTTAAAAGAAAATCAGGCTTATATTGATGAATATCTATTGAAAATTTCTGAAAATCGAGGACCACTAAAGATTGCATTTATTGCGACTGCGAGTAACGATGCAGTAGGCTATATCAATCAATTTTACAAGGCCTTCCATGCAGAAAATCCGAGTCATATTGTCATTAACGATTTTGAATTAAAAAACATCCAAGAGATTGTCAGTGCATTAGATATTGTTTATGTAGGCGGAGGCAACACTCAAATGATGCTAGAACAGTGGAGGAGCACTGGTTTCGATGAAGTTTTGATCAACGCATATCAAAATGGTGTTATTTTAGCTGGAATGAGTGCAGGTGCAATTTGTTGGTTTGAAACTTGTTATAGTGAAAAAAATGAAGAAGAGTTTGAAGAGTTCAAAGGTCTGGGAATATTAAAAGGTAGTTGTTGTCCACATTATAATGAAGAAAAACGTCGTTTAGCATTTGATACTTGGTCATTGACTCAAGAAGATATGCCTTTATATGTTTTGAATGATAATGAAAATTTACATTTTAGAAATGAGCAATTAATTGCAAAAGTTATTGTGTGAAATATTGAAATCTACTGTAAGTGTAGGTGTTTTTCGAGGGGAGATTTATCATTTTATTAGATCAATATAGGTTAACTAGTTATTAAACAGAAACTTCAAGTAGTATTCTTTTGGGGGCGCATTCGGTTTATGAAAATATAGCTTGCAAATAGGATGCGATGATTTGTTTAAAAAATTAACTACGTTTTACAAAGTGGCTGCCTGACCTAAAATTAGCTAAAGATGAAATTGAGGGATTAAATGGAATTTAAATTTGTAAAGGTAGAAGTGTTGCTACCAGAGAAGTATATAGAAAAGGTCAGAAATCGCCTAAATGAAATGGGCGTTTTAACAGTAGGAAATTATGATAATGTTATTTCTTATACTCACGTAAGCGGCTTTTGGAGACCGTTGGAAGAAGCAACTCCTTTTGAGGGGACCAAAGGAGAAATTTCATTTGGAACTGAATGTAAAATGGAGTTTAGATGCTGTAAACAGGATATTGAAGAGGTAAAAATGTTAATTAAAAGCGTTCATCCTTATGAAGAACCAATTATTAACGTAATACCACTATTAAGTTAATAGCAGCAGGTTCATTAGTTGGGTCATTGAACGGAATTCACTTTTTATTCGGTTGGCTTTGGAATATTTTTAAATGAAAAAATAGCATTAATATGGAGGTAATGATTATGGATATTTCTATTAAGAAATTGGAAGAAACAGACTTTGAAAAGTTATTTGAATTTGAGCTTGAGAATAGAGTATATTTCGAGGAAATAGTTCCGGGTCGTGGGGAAGACTACTACCACTTCGATATCTTCCAAAAAAAGAATAAAATCTTACTGGATGAACAATCCCGAGGTTTATCCTATTTTTATTTGATAACGAATAAGGAGGGTTTAATTCTTGGCAGGATGAATCTAGTGGATATTGATAAATCTCAAGGTTTAGGTCACATTGGTTATAGAGTGGGACAATCACAAACGGGAAAAGGCGTTGCTAAAGAAGCATTAAAACTATTACTTGAAACCTTAACAGCTCTGAATATTAAATGGATTATGGCAAAAACGACGGAAAATAATGTAGCATCCCAAAAAGTATTAGAGAAAAATGGATTTGAGAAAATGGATTCCAATGGGGAAGAAATTGAAATGAATGGTCAAGTTTTTAAATTTGTAAATTACAAATGGACTAATAAGGCATTGTCATAGTTAAGTAATGCAATCGAGCGCGATTGAAGAAAATCTTACAAGAGGAGTTATTCTATTGAAAATGAAAAAATTTGAAATTCAATCAGAAACAGAAAGATTGGTATTAAGACCGTTACAGGAACAGGATTATGAACGATGGTTGGAGGGGATGAATGACAGACTTCCTTCTCAATATAAATATGATGATGAAAAAGTGGATTTTAGTGGGTGGACACAGGAAAAATTCAATAATGAAGTAGTGACAAAGTTACAAACATTGGCTACTCAAGATGAAGCGTATGTTTTTGGCATTTTTCGAAAGCCAGATCAAAAGCATATTGGAAAAGTTGAATTGTGTACAGTTATGAGGGACGAATTTCAGTGGGGACTTTTAGGATATACCATTCATAATCAATATTGGCGCAAAGGTTATGGGAAAGAGGCTGTAAAAGAAGCATTTAATATCGCTTTTCAAGACCTTCAATTTCATCGTATTGAAGCGCACATAAATATTGATAATAAGCCCTCCATTCAATTAGCTGAAAGTGTAGGAATGGAATTTGAATGCATTCGGAAAGGATTTATATTTGAATTTGGTGAGTGGACAGACAACCTGGTGTATTATATGAATTCAAAATAAGCGATGAGGAGAGGCTAAACTAGTTAAATTGAATCGCGTTCATTTGTGAAACATTCAGCTAGACTAACAGGGAGGAATTCAAATGAAAAAATTTTACGTAGCTTCTAGCTTTAAAAACATAGATATGGTTCGCTTGGTCAGTAAGCGATTGGTAGAAAAGGGATTCATTCATACATATGACTGGACGAGGAATGAACGGGCTTCAACGATTGAAGCGTTAAAAGAAATAGGGTTAGAAGAAAAAAATGCAGTATTAGCTGCTGATTTTATAATTGTTTTACTGCCAGCGGGAAAAGGAAGTCATATTGAATTTGGAATTGCACTCGGTCAACAAAAAAGAATATATCTTTATTCGCCAAATGAAGATATTAATAACTTTGAAACGACAAGTACATTTTATCATTTGTCAGCAGTCAAAATATTAACTGGAACAATCGATGAATTGATCGGAGAAGTTACAAAGGATCAAGCTAAAGGTGCGCCTGTGGAATAGCATTCTTTACTTAATCATGTTCGGGAGGGGAAGACTTTGATGAATAAAAGACAAAAGCTATTATTAAGTATGTTGCTGACAATCATCGTATCGGGGTTCATAACATCAGTAGGGATTTTTACTAGTAGTGTATTTATTCTTGTTTTCAGTGTACTGCTGTTAATGTCGCTACCATTTACTGCATATCAGTTGGTTAAGTGTAACGAGCAGATGTAAATGGTTTATTAACAATCAATCGTTTTAAGCTAATGTAAATAAACAGCTGCGATGATGAGAAAAGTAAGTTATGTTTAATCTGCAAAAGAACCATATAAATGAGGAAATGTATTGCAAGGATTGGGAGTGGAAAATATAAAGTTTAATGCTTTGGTGCCGGAATTATCGGTTACAGATATCGAAAGGTCTAAATGGTTTTATATAGAATTGTTGGGGTTTAACTTAGAGTATGAGCGTGAAGCCGATAAATTTATATATTTCGTCGGAAGAGGGAGCACAAATGATGTTAGAAGAAATCAATGGTTATTGGGACACTGCAGAGTTGGAACGTCCATTAGGTAGAGGAATTAATTTTCAAATAGACATTGAAGACATCGAACCTGTTCTTGATCGTTTGAAAAAGCAGAGCATTCCATTGTTCAGAGAGCCAACGATTACTCAATATAAAAGTAATGAGCGTACATACATACAAAAGGAATTTCTAGTTCAAGTTCCTGATGGATATTTGCTTAGGTTCTCGCAAGAACGAACATCATAATGTAACAGAAATCGGCAGCTTGTTATATCGATTAGCAAGCTTGGGGTGAGCCTTTACATATCAAGGTATTCTGGGCTCGAATGGGACGCTTAATCTAAATGCCGCTTTATTAGAAAGATGGAAATTGGTTTTGCTACACGATTAAATTATAATTTATAAAAAAGGAAATTTGGAATGTTTCAATTAGTTTGGAGGTGGTTTTATTGACTAAGAAACATGCGCTTGTAATAGGTGGTACAGGTATGTTATCAGCTGTTTCTCTTTGGTTAGCGAAAATGGGCTATAAAGTTTCTGTAATCGGAAGAAGTAAGCAAAAACATCACGAGTTAGTTAAGCATGCGGATAATCCGACCTTAATAAATAGTTTGTGTTTGGATTACAACAATCATTCCAAACTAGAATATGAAGTGAAAAGTGCAATTCAACTAAATGGCCCTATATCGTTAGTGATCAGCTGGCTGCCTTCCATGCAGTCATTAGATATCGTAAATAAACTGGTTTCTCAATATATTGATGATTGGAAATTGTATCAAGTAAAGGGAAGTAGAAGGTATTTTATAGATGATCCGTTAAATGTACCCCAAAATTGTGCGCATAGTAGCATTTACTTAGGTTTTATACTTGAAGGCAATCAGTCTAGGTGGTTAACAAATGCCGAAATAGCGGATGGTGTCATCAAGAGTATTCAAGATGAAAGAACTGAGTCCATCATTGGAACGCTTCATCCTTATGAAAAGCGTCCAAGTTACTAAAGGACTTATTTTAATTACATCGAAAGATTGTAGAGGTGATGTACCGATGATTGAAAAGCGCATACAGTCGATTGAAGGAACGGTGTATTATTGGACAAATAACATAGATCATCCATCCGATAGAGCCATTGTTTTTTGCCATGGTCTAACGGCAGATCATACACTTTTTGATCAGCAAGTTAAATATTTAGCGGATCAATACAAATTGATTACTTGGAACTGGCCATTACATGGAAAATCAAGACCCTATCAAAACTTTTCTTTCTCGAACGTCAATAAAATATTGGCTGCTATTCTTCAACGAGAAAATATCAATCAAGTGATTTTAGTCGGGCAATCAGCAGGAGGATATATCGCGCAATCCTTTATTCGAGCGTATGGAGAACGAGTACTGGGCTTCATTGGAATCGGTACAACACCTTTTGGTAAAAGTTATTATAAAAACGCTGAACTTTTTTGGCTTAAACATTATGCTGCGATTGCGAGGCTGTATCCGTATCGTTATTATGCAAAGGCTGGATCAAAAGCAATTACTGTAACAGAAGCAGCGAGGAAAAGTATGTATCAATCGCTCATTCAATTAGGGAAAAAGGATATGCTGACGGCAACTCATGCTGTGTATCGTGAGTTTTTGAAAGTTGAAGAAGAAGTTCAGTTCAATTGTCCAGTGTTAATTATGTATGGTGCGTACGATAAGACAGGCTATGTTAAAAAATATTGTAATCATTGGGCCGAGAAAACGGGATATCCATTAAAAGTAATTAGCAATGCTTCTCACAATACAAATTATGATAATTATAAAGAGTTTAATGCACTGCTGATTTCTTTTGTTCAATCGTTGTAAATCAATATGCTTAAAATGTTTAGAGTAGCTCATGCAAAATGTGCTCTTTTGACGCGTTGTGTAGAATTATTATGAGTGGGTATAGTATGTAGAGACATTCTAACGAGCGGTGGAAATTTGCATTACTGCAAAGTTGTCAGCTACTTTATTAGAACCATAGAGCGACAAATGTAAAAAATAATCATTTACTCCACTCGTTACAACATTTTTAAGGAGCTGAGATTGTGATGATTGAACAAAAGGATTTTCTTCTAAATGATGGATCTGTGCTTCCGCCTATCGGATTAGGAACGGTTGGGATTAGTGGAAATAAAGGGATATTTGACTTGTTAAACGCATTAAATGCAGGCTACCGTTTGATTGACACATCGACGAATTATCATAATGAAGGGATCGTTGGGGAAGCAGTGCGTCGATCTGCACTGTCAAGAGAAGAAATTTTGATTAGTGCAAAACTGCCCGGTACACATCATGAATATGATAAGGCATTTGTTTTTCTTCAGGAATCCTTACATCGTACTGGCTTACAATATTTTGACAAATACTTAATTCATTGGCCGAATCCTAAAGATGGTAAATATGTAGAGGCTTGGCAAGCGTTAGTGGATGCCCAAAAACAAGGGTTCATCAGGACGATTGGCGTTTCAAACTTTGAACCGGAGCATCTTGACGATATTATTAAGGAAACAAGTGTGACGCCAGCTACGAACCAAGTCGAGCGCCATCCTTATTTTCATAATCATCGTATGGTGGAAGAAAATAACAAACGGGGGATTCTGACGGAAGCATGGAGTCCTTTTGGTAGAGGTTATTTGAACGATGTTTTAGAAAATGCGACGATCAAAGAAATTGCAAAGAAATATGATAAAACGCCTGCACAAATTATTATAAATTGGAACTACCAAGCTGGTGTATTTGTCATCCCGAAATCGAGTAATCCACAGCATCAAAAAGATAATCTCGAGAGTTTTGACTTTGAATTAACGGCTGAAGATATTGAAGCAATTGATGCATTGGATCAAGGTGAAGATGGCCGTGTAGAAGGGCAAAACCCAAACGAATACCACGAATATGTGTAGACAAGTTACGCTTTGAAATTCATATAGGAAGTTTATAGCAGCGTGAAAAAGAAATCAATTAAATCATGCACAGAAAAGAGGTTTGACATCGCAATTCGTGGTGTTGGACCTTTTTTAATATTTAATTACAGAATTTTTAAGTTTTAGAGACTTGTTTGATAAGATAATGTATATTTAATATATTGAGTTTGAAAAATGAAACGATTCTTTCATCTGGTTGCACCATTTGTAAATGGATGATATTCATTGAATGTATGCGTATAGAGAAATGGTAGAGAAGTCATCACATGGGCTATAGGGACGTTGAGGTTAAGGCGCGGGGCATCTCCTATAATGACGCAAACTAGTCATTCAAAGTGAAAGATTGCTTACTGTAGTAATGGATTTTAAAGAAATACTGAGTTTATTTGAATCAAGAAAGGGACTTCTATATGTCAATCAAATTAGAAACTGCACGACTCACTTTACAAACTTTTCAAATGGAAGATGCAAATAGAATTAGTGAATTAGCTAATCATAAACAATTGGCAGATATACTTGGGCTACCACATCCTTATGAATTGCAGGTTGCGAAAGATTGGATTGCCATTCAACCGAGGCAAATTAAAGAAGGGATTGAATACCCTTTAACGATTCGTTCTAAAGAAATAAGCGCTATTATTGGTACAATCACTCTGCGAATTGATAAAAATAATAATAAAGGTGAGCTTGGTTATTGGATTGGCGCAGATTACTGGGGAGAGGGATTTGCAACAGAAGCCGTCGATGCAATGATCGAATTTGGTTTTAAACATTTGGATTTAAATAAGGTTTGGGCTTCCGTTCTTGTTAAAAACAAAGCTTCATCCGCAGTGTTGAGAAAAGTAGGCCTACAAAAAGAAGGTACATTAAAGAAGGATCGATTTCAGCATAATGCGTATGAAGATGTTGATGTCTATGGACTTTTACAACAAGAATATAAAAAATCCTGAATAAGCAAAAAATATTGAGGCTGCGATGGAAATAGAATCAAAAATGGGAAATGTGAGGCGCATTTATGAAAATTCATTATTATTTAGGTTGGTTTAATCACTCATTTCCAGATAATCTGTGCAAGACTTTACAGGCGGATATTAGTGATAGAAAATCACTTGTTATGATCAGCGCGGATCCATCAAATTATGAAGAGAATGGCGCTACGGAACGCTCATGGCTTGACCAAGCGGGTCTTCTATTTGACGAATATCATTTAATTAATGATTATGTAAAGAAAGAGGAAGCCCAAAAGCTCATTCAAGATGCTTCAGTCATTTTCTTATTGGGTGGAAGTATTGTTAAACTCCATCGTTTTTTGGCAGCGTATGACTTGTCTTATTTAATCAAAAAAAGTAATGCTGTTGTAATAGGAGCGAGTGCTGGTGCAATTAATATGTCCGCTAAATGGTTATGCTCTAAGAAATTTGGAGATGAAATCACTAGTATTTACGAAGGAATTGGACTTGACGATTTTTCCGTCTTGTCTCATTTCGATCTTGAAAATCATATTGTACTTGTTCAAAAAGAATTGTCTTCTCTTTCGAAAGAAATTGATATTTATGTATCGAACAAAGATTGTGCTGTACGTGTAAAGGATGGCAAAATTGACATTTTAGGCGATGTCTATTTAATGTCTCATTCAAAGTTTCACATATTGGAACAAACATTTTAGTGAAATGAACAGCGGTATGCTAAATGTTATTTTGCAATCGAGCACGGTTATATGATCAGAACTGTGACCAAATGGAAGTATTGAATTTGGATAGAAGGTGGGAGAAGCATGGAAACTTGGGATATTTATGACAAGGATCGAAAGTTAACGGGCAAGAAAATGAAGCGTGGTGAAAAGTTTGCACAAGATGCTTATCATTTAGTTATTCACGTATGTTTATTTAATGATCATGGAGAGATGTTGATACAACAACGACAACCTCATAAAGATGATTGGAAGAACATGTGGGATGTTACGGTAGGTGGTAGTGCGATAGCTGGTGAAACGAGTCAACAAGCTGCTGAAAGAGAAGTGCATGAGGAAATTGGGTATGTACTTGATCTACATAACAAACGTCCTTCAATCACTGTGAATTTTGAAAATGGATTTGATGATTATTATCTTTTAGATGCTGATATAGACATCCTAGAACTCCCATTGCCAACTGAAGAAGTCGTACAGGTAAAATGGGCATCGAAGGATGATATTTTTAAGATGATAGCAGAAGGTTTATTCATTCCATACCATACGTCATTGATTGAGTTGTTGTTTGATATGAGATGGAAGATAGATGCGCGTGACCCAAATTAGTAAAATATGTAGGGGGGATTTTTTTCGCAATGACGAATCGTGCCAATGATTGTCAAATTGAATTAAAAGGGGAAATTATTTATGGGCGTAATAACAATTAGTGAACTACAGTCTACTAATGAAATTCTAGCAGCATTTCCGGTGATGAAACAGTTGCGAACCCATCTTGATGTAGAATCTTATTTAGATTTGGTAGTAGAGGCACAAGACAAGGATATGTACAGATTATTTGCCTTGTATGATCAAGGAGAAATCACTGCAGTTATGGGGTTAAAACCTATGATCACCCTTTATTATGGTCGTTTCGTTTGGGTATGTGATTTAGTTACAGATTATCATAAACGCTCAAATGGTTATGGCGATAAACTCCTTTCTTACGCACATAATTGGGCCAACGAAAACGGTTATCAAAGCGTCGCCTTATCATCAGGATTGCAGCGCATTGATGCCCACCGATTTTACGAGCAGAAAATGGGTTATGACAAAGTAAGTTACGTCTTTAAGAAAAGTCTACATTTATAATTCTGAAAAAATACGAGGAGCGGTTATTCAGTAAGTACTATGCCAGTCAATCTACTGGAAAGTTCATGCTGTCATTCAAATTGATTTTAGGGGGATGCAAAATTGGAAATTAGACAATTGGAATCAAAGGATGCGGAAATATATCGCTCGATTAGACTTGAAGCGCTTCAAAGTAGTCCGAATAGTTTTGCAGCAAGTTATGAAGATGAAAAGAAACAAACTGCTGATAAATATAAAACGAGATTCCAAACGCCATCAAACGCTTTTACATTTGGTGCTTTTGAAGCAAATCAACTCGTTGGCGTCATTACATTGGTAAGGGAAAGTTTATCGAAGTTGAATCATCGAGCATCAATTGTAGCGATGTACACTAAGCCTGAAAAGCGAGGACGCGGAGTAGGAAAAGCATTGTTTACTAAAGTAATTGACAAGGCCATTGAGTTAGAAGGGGTAGAGCAAATTAATCTAACAGTGGTATCTACAAATGAAGTGGCAAAAAAACTTTATGCATCTTGCGGCTTCGAAGTATTTGGTAGGGAGAAAAATGCTTTGAAACATGAGGGTGCTTATTATGATGAAGAACATATGGTGTTGTTTTTGTAAGAGGTATTTTCTGTCGCATAGATTTTGTGCATTGGTAATTGATTGAACAGTTAAAAATACTTTTTATAAGAATATCGAATGATAAATTTCAATAGGTAGAGGAGGAAATGATGAACTTACATGTTAAGGATATGGATGAAAGTCTAGCTAAAGATATTTTGCTTTGGCAATATGAAAAACCTTATGATTTTTATAATAATGAGGTCGATGAAGAAGGAATTAAAGAGCTACTTGAAGGTTCTTACAAAGTAGTGACCAATGAAGAAGGGGGATTGTTTGGTTTTTTCTGTACTGGAGAAGCGGCATGTGTTCCGCTCGGAAATCAATTTGGTGTTTACAATGAGAAATGTACAGACATGGGACTTGGCATGAACCCTAAATATGTTGGAAATGGCTATGGATATGACTTTTGTTCATTCATTCTAGCGTATATAAGAGAGTTAAATCACGATGTTCCTATAAGGTTATCAGTCGCGACATTCAATAATAGGGCGATTCGATTATATGAAAATCTTGGTTTTGTAAAGCGAGATAAATTCTCTACCAATTCAGCGGATTTTATTACAATGATCAAAAAAGATGAATGAATCATTAGGAGTGTAGGTTAATATTGCGAAGCTTAGGATGACGGTCAAAAATCTAAATTATAAAGGAGTTGTTAGAAATGACATATATTATACGTGAGATGGAGAAAAAAGATATCAATCAAGTTCAAGAAGTTGCTAAAACAAGTTGGCATACGACATATGAAGGAATTATCCCTATCGAAATTCAAGAAAGTTTTTTAGAGTCGGCTTATAACGATGAAATGATGTTAAAGCGTTTAAATATTTCATCCTTATATGTTGCTGAAAAAGCTGGGAAGATTATTGGGTTTGCTAATTTTTCCCCTGTAAAAGAAGATGGAGCAGTTGAATTAGGGGCCATTTACTTATATTCAGAACATCAAGGAGAAGGCATCGGTACTGCTTTGCTCGAAGAAGGTATAAAACATGCAAATGGTGCTCACGCGGTTTATATAAGTGTTGAGAAAGAGAATGAGATTGGCGTCAATTTTTACCGTGCAAAAGGCTTCGAAGTTGTTTCAGAATTTGATGACCTTCTTGAAGGCCATACGACTAAAATGTTAAGAATGGTGTTGAGTATTTAAAGATTGTGATTGAAGAGAAGGAAGGAGTGAAAGGTAGGGAGAATTTGAAAAGAAAAGTAATGATTGTGGTTTTTCAGAGGGTACTTCCGTAAATATTTGATAAAAATGTGCGTTTAAATTAGATAATGGGGGATTTGAATGATTCATGTTTTCAAAGAAGTTATGCATATTATGAGTCATGATTATGCAGGATGTAAAGATGGAAAAGGGAATAAAATGCCAGTTGATTTTTTGAAAAAGCTTGAGCAGTTACAAGATAATCATCTGTTGACGCGTGAGAAATTTGTAGAAATCGTGAAAGACTATTTATTATATTTTAATGATCAACATATTTACTTCATAGATCAAGCTACACCAACAAAAAGTAATCAAGCCGTTGATAGAGGTTTTCGTGTACGACGTTTTAAGGATGATTTATTCGTTACTGAAGTAAATAAAGAAACTAGATTGGAAAAAGGTATGTATTTCAAATCGGTTGGTGGTTACACAATTCCAGAATTAAAGAGGAAGTATGCCCATTTATTGAATGAGAATCAACCCGAACGAGAGCAATGGATGCCTATTTTAGATAAGTATGAATATGGAGAAGTGACGGATCCTACAGGAAATACAAGCGTTTTTAAATTTGAAGCGTATGAAAAAGCAATCTATACTCCGACTTACTCTGTAGAAAAACTTAATAATTCAACTCTATTGTTAACGATTTCCGATTTTATGAATCCAGATGCAATCATTAGTTTAATGAAAGAAAATCAGCATTTACTGGATACAATGAAAAATTGGATAATTGATGTACGTATAAATTATGGAGGTAACGATGCTAGTTTTCATCCGCTGTTGCCCTATTTAATGCCAGTAGAAGGTGTTGAATTAGCTGATTCTGAAGATAAGATGTTATTTAATTGTACGGATGCGAATGCTGAGAGGGCTTTGGAAGATCTGAATCAAAGCTTAGAGCAGATTCAAGACGAGCAAGCTAAACAGTTTTTAAATATTTTTAAAAGAGAGTGGGGGAACAATAGGGGGAAGGGATTTGTAGAGTTTGATTTTTCAGAGCTTCTTCCAGATACATTTATAAAAGGTCGTAAAAATCCTGAGCGAGTAGTTGTTTTATCGGATTATATGTGTGGCAGTTCTGGTGATTCATTTGTGGAAATTTGTAAGAAATCTTCAAAGGTTGTTGTAATTGGCAGGCCGACAATGGGATTAAACGATTACGCGAACCTTATATCAAAGAGATGGAGTGAGAACTTTGAACTTATGTATCCTAGTTCCCGTTTATCTCGCATTGATCAGGGCTTAGGGATGACAGGAAAAGGGATTAAACCTCATATGTATATTCCGTGGACACCTAATCATATAACTGCAGATATTGATTTAGAAAAAGCTATGGATTATTTATCCAATGAAATGAATCAAATAGTTATAAAATGATGCATTTAGACCAGACACAATAATGGGGATGGGAATTATTGTATCTGGTCTTATCGATGTAATGGAATCTGTCGCTATTAATTTAAATGAATAAAACATGAGGAGATCAAGATGCATATAAGAAAGTTAAATATAGATGAGAAGCCACCAATGGCATTGTTATTATTAGCCGACCCGTCGAAAGAAATGGTTGAGGCGTATGTCAACAGAGGTGAATGTTTTGTTGCTGAAAGTGAGCAGCAAACTGTTGGTGTGTATGTCCTACTCCCAACAAGACCTGGAACGGTAGAGCTGGTGAATATTGCAGTTACAGAAAGTCAACAAGGTAAAGGAATTGGCAAACAGTTGGTCATGTCCGCCGTCAATTCCGCCAAAATAAGAGGGTTTAAAACAATTGAAATTGGCACTGGAAATTCTAGCTTAGGGCAGTTAGCGTTGTATCAAAAATGTGGATTTAGAATCGTTGGCGTAGATCCCGATTTTTTCATAAAGCATTATTCAGAAGAAATTTTTGAGAATGGCATACAGTGTAGAGATATGATTCGATTAGCTCAGGAGCTGTAAGAGAACTAATATGGCTATTAATAGGTGTTAAATTTTACTGGGAAATCATTATGATTAGAAAAGGATAATTGGAAAAAAGGAAGGGGTGAAAGGTTATTTATGAATGTCAATTAAAAGAAATGATAAAGAATGATGCTTATATGATGTCGATTTTACAAGCGGTAGAAAAGCTAAAGCTCAATGACGCTTGGGTATGTGCTGGATTTGTACGCAACAAAGTTTGGGATGTTTTACATAATATGATAACTCCTTTAAACGATATAGATGTTATTTATTTCGACAATACGGACACTTCTTTAAAAAAAGAGAAACAATTAGAAGAGGTATTGAAAAGTTTAGTTCCTAATCAACCTTGGTCAGTAAAAAATCAAGCACGTATGCATCAGAAAAGTGGTTTTCATCCTTTTGCCTCATCGTATGATGGTGTCATGCGTTTTCCTGAAATTCCAACTGCAATCGCTGTAAGAATGTGTGACCAAGGACTAGAAATAATGGCACCTTATGGATTACAAGATCTGTTTGAAATGAAAGTAAAGCCAAGTCTTTATTATCAAAAGGACACCGAATTGCACTCAATATATGTGGAACGTATGAACAAAAAGAATTGGAAAGAAATATGGGGAAATTTGTCAATAGAATGTTGAATGTTTATGATTTTTAAATCTTATAGTGAATTATTGAATGACGCGTCATTTATGAAAAAAGAGGCTAGTTTATAAGGAAATAAAAAATTATTAAGTAGGGGATAAAAATGAACGAAATGGATTATGCATTAGAAAATACAAGGACCGCCGGGGCATATATCCTCTATAAAGGTTTCTTTGTTTTTCAAGTTGGTCCGACTCAAAATGGCGATAAACTAGGGGTAGTTCGTTTAGGTGGACATAGGGAAAATGAGGAAAATCCCTTGGATACAGCAATACGAGAAGTATTCGAAGAGTCAGCAATAAAGGTTAATCCAGTAAACTTCCCAGTTACTTATCATTTGAATGGTTGGAATGGAAGAGTTCATAAAGTACGGATGACTGGAGAAATAAACCCGATTCTTATCAAAGGAAATGAGGGGGAAGCATATTCAGTAATGTATCTAGCCTTTGCAAATCATAAACCTAAACCATCTAGCGAATCACAAGGACTTATCTTTTTGTCACCGAAAGAAATTGCTTTAATTTGCAGTAGAGAAATTACATTTAATGCATTTTTGCGGCAAAATGGAGTGGCCAAAATAAAAGGGGATTTTAACAAAAACTTGGTCTTGGAGCCGTTTCCTCAACTATTATTTTTAGCAAAGTTATTAAAACAGGAACAGAATCATATGGAGAAATTTATTGAACTCTCCAAACAATAGTAAATTTGCTTCGATCCGCTGATTTACTTTAATAAGTAAACTGCCTGTATCGAAAATCAATTTTAAAGTTATGGAAAAGAGATGATGAATTATGATGGATTTAAAACATCAATTGTTAGAAATACGCGAGAATGAATTTAATTTTACTAATTATGATTTGGATACGTTAATCACATCAATGGTCAAGCATATTGGAACGACAGATTTTGTACTTCGTGATGAATTAATCTACACTACATTTGGACAAATGATTTTCATGAAGGATTTATTGGATCCGAATCAATTACGAGCGCTTTTAAGAACTTGCCTAGATGATGAGCATTTATTTCTTGGTCTGGGTGAGGATGAAGGTGATTCTGTTTTTACAAGGTCATTTTCAACATTAGTGATTGCACTTGTTCTTGATGCGGACAGTCGCCATTCATTTTTATCAAAAGAAGAATTTGAGCTGACCTTAGCTGCAGTTTTTAATTATGTTAGAAAAGAAAGAGATAGTAGGGGATATGTCAAAGGGAAAGGTTGGGCACATGCTCTGGCTCACGCTGCTGATACATTAGATGAGCTGGCTAAACATCGTTATTTTACCGAAGACAATGCAGTGGATTTGCTAGAGATTATTAAATCCAAAGTGTTTTATGGCGATACGGTTTACAGTGCTCAAGAAGACGAGCGCTTTGCGATCCCTGTCCTAAGCGTTGTCAAAACAGACTTATTAAGTGGTCAGCAAATTAACAGCTGGATAGGCAGTTTCAGTGCTACGTTGGAAGAGGAAAAGAAAGTAGTGTCTGACCCCAATCGTTTAAACCTTTATCTTAATGTGAGAAACTTTTTAAACAGCTTGTATTTCCGATTGCGCTTTGAAAAGATAGGCAATCATTTGCAAGATGAATTAGAGAAGACACTGGATGAGATCCGTGAATTTTAGGAGAAATTGCGATTCATCTCCCCGATAAATTAGGGGAGATGAATCGCAAGGTCATTCACTATGTGTTCGCAGGAATCTCCTACTTCTATAAGTGGAAGTAGTTTAACTATCCTCATTGATAATGTATTTTTCTAGTTGGGCGGGTGTAGTTACGTCCAACAACTCTTCATGGTTTAGTATTATGAACCTTGGAACATATGAAATTTTGAGTTTTTCCATATCGTATTCTTCATTTAAGTCTCTGATTAAAAGGAATGCTTTTTCTAATTCGGTTGCCTTATTTGCTTCGGTTAACTGATATGGGATACTTGTTTGTTGAACGTGCACTGTAGCTATCATCTATTTTACCAATAAAATTCTATTTTCCTTTTCATTAATTTTATTATTCAGAAAAATCCTTCCAGGAGCTCTTTTTTAGCAAATTAACAGACGTTTTCACAAGTCAATTAGCATAGTAACTTGCAGGCCTGTATTCCATAAATTTATACGAAGATATGAATGAACTTACTGGTTCATCTATATTTTGCATCCAAACATTGAATTACATTAAAAACAGGACATCAACTCGCAAAAAAGACATAGGGATACTTTACACATTTAAAAAACGTTAATTATGGAATTGATTCATGCTTTAAAACAAATGAAAATCGTGTACATATTTTAAATAGTAATATATACTATAAGTAATAAAGATAACTCGTGATGGATAAGGCTGGGTTCCCGAATGGGAGTAGATGCTATGAGGCATTTAGAATTCCTTTGCCCCTGGGGTTATCTTTTTTATTTTTTAAGGTACTCTATTATATTTTCGGGATCTTTTTTTATTTGATCTACAATTAAATCCACAACCTGTTGTGAATATTTATATGTCAATGATTTCTCTCCTGTAGTGAACGAATAACAATAAACCTCATTAGACTTCAAATCAAATTTTTTAATGAATAAGCTAAATGTATGACGGTTGAAGGTCATGTCAATTCCTTCTCTAGCCAATCTTTTTGTAACACTTTTAACAATTCTACTAAACGAATAAGGGTGTGTTAGGTTTGGATCTTTCAAATCCTTGATTATTTTAACGTTACTATCTGCATTCTTATCTATTTTTACCATAGATGTTGCTTTAGACTTGTCCTTCACTAAGAAATGGTGGTGTTCAATTTTTAAGGCGAATTTTTCATTGTTTCTAGAGCTAAGTAGCTCAATTTCATCTATTTTGTCAATTAACTTTTTAGCAATCTCCTCAGGGTACTTTGCAATAATCTTAGAACTTTCAATTGCTTGCATTGAAACGTTAAGCGTTAGAAAGTTTTGAGGTATTAATGTAGTAATATCAAACCCGTGAAAATCCATCATTTTTTCAGAGAAATTTAATACACAAGATTGAAATAAAGGTATATATACCATCTCATATTCCTCAGTCACAAAATGTGTGCTTGTGTTTCTAAGTTCTATTATCTTCTCAAGGTTTTTCCGTAAAGGATCTTTGTTATTCGTAAAAACCATTTCAATAGCATTTTCTAAACTTATTGTACGATCGGGATTGTTTTTATAGTAAATACTACTGTCACCTGAGGTTTTAATTAAATGTGATTTTAACATTAACTCCCATGCATTACAGATAAAAAAGCTAAATCCTTCAACACGATAAGTGGTATGCTCCCAATATAGTAGACAGAGAAATAATAAAAGTTCTCTACTACTGTAAAGGGGGCATTTTTATGTCTAAAAG